>QWCH01001637.1_pt1 | contig 32560 bp, 22 predicted proteins | sample 1972671 | NCBI WGS metagenome assembly QWCH01 (sample SAMN09866713, study PRJNA288562) | Human gut metagenome isolate term3_stool, whole genome shotgun sequencing... | isolation source: gut | host: Homo sapiens | place: USA: California
AGCAAGCTCCTCTCAGCTCCGTTCGACTTGCATGTGTTAGGCGCGCCGCCAGCGTTCGTCCTGAGCCAGGATCAAACTCTTTATAAATGGTATTTAATCGCCATTCAAAAGCGTTAAATCTCTGTAATCACTCAGACACAATCGCTTGCGTCCTGTATGAATTACTTGTAAATTTTGGAATTGATTATCGTGGGTTTCCAAACCCACGTTCAAGGTTCCACAAGTTTCAGTTTTGTTCAATTCTCAAGGTCCTGCTGTGCTGTCGCGTCTCCGTGACAGCTTGTATATTATATATCAGAAACGCTTGATTGTCAAGAGGTTTTCTGAAAGTTTTTCGAAAAATTTCTTCTTCAAAAAACATATACAGGCTGTTATGAAGCGTTTTTCGCGGCGTGTCCGCCGCGAGACAGCTTGATTATTATAGCAAGGAGTATGACTCTTGTCAAGGGCTGTTTTTGATTTTTTCGACAAATTTTGAGAGCGATTTTTGGACAAGGTGTATATTGGGGTGGTGCGTGGTGATAGGTACAAGGGGTTGCGATGGGAAGGTGGGGCGGGCGGCATGTATGCTGCCCCTACATGGGCGACCTAGCGGGAGTAAGGGGCAATAAAGGCAATGTGCGGCGGAGGGGCAAGTCCCCTCCCTACAATAATGGAAGCTTAAATTGCAATAACGGCAAGGTGGAGGGCCGGGCATGCCCGGCCCCTACCGGGGTTGCGAAAGATTATGTGGCAATAAGGGGATGGCCGCTGGGAGGGATAAATTTCTCCTCTACTGCAAAAGGGAGAGGTTGTCCCTCTCCCTTTTGCTTACTTTTTATGGTACATACGGTCGTCTTCTTCGTAGGTGGGTTCGCAGGTCAGGTACATGCCGAGCTTTTTCAGGGTATCGGCGTCAACGCTGGACAGGATGACCGTGGAATGGATATCGCAACCTTTCAAGTTGGGAATCTGCTCCATGGCCTTGGCGGCGTACTCATTCTCGGAAACCGAGCTGGACAGGGCAATCAAAATCTCGTCGGTGTGCAGGCGCGGGTTCTTGCTGCCCAGGTAGTTCGTTTTCAGCGTCTGGATCGGCGCGATAGCGCGGGCGGACACCAAATCGATCTCCTGGTCGATGCCTGCCAATTTCTTGAGGGCGTTCAGCAATGCAGAGGATGCCGCGCCCAGCAGCGGGCCGGTCTTGCCGGTGACAATGGTGCCGTCGGCCAGTTCAATGGCAGCGGCGGGTTTGCCGTCGGTAGTCTCCGACGTGGCGTGGGCGCGTTTTTCGACTTCGCGCTGGCCCAGCGCAATGCCTGCCTGGTTCATCAGCAGTTCCAGCTTAAAGCGCTCCTGTTTGACAATGCCGCTGGCCTTCTGGTCACAGAGGCACTTGAAATACCGACGCATGATCTCATTCAGCGAGGCTTCGCGGCAGACTTCATCGTCGATGATGCAGTTGCCCGCCATGTTCACGCCCATATCCGTGGGTGAACGGTAGGGGCTCTTGCCCGCAATCAGTTCAAACATGGCGTTGACGACCGGAAAGATCTCGACGTCGCGGTTGTAGTTGACTGTAGTCTTGCCGTAGGCTTCCAGGTGAAAGGGGTCGATCATATTGACGTCGTTCAGATCGGCGGTAGCGGCCTCGTAGGCCAGGTTGACCGGGTGCTTCAGCGGCAGGTTCCAGATGGGAAACGTCTCGAACTTGGCATAGCCCGCCTTGACGCCGCGCTTGTACTCATGGTAGAGCTGGGACAGGCAGACCGCCATTTTGCCGCTGCCGGGGCCGGGGGCCGTGATGACGACGAGCGGGCGCTCGGTCTCGATGTAATCATTCTTGCCGTAGCCGTCGTCGCTAACGATATGGGCCACATCGTTGGGGTAGCCGGGAATCTTGTAATGGCGGAAGGTGCGGATGCCCAGTGCGTTGAGCTTCTGTTCAAAGGCTGTGACTTCAGGCGCGTCGGTGTACTTTGTCACGCAGACGCTGCCCACAAACAGGCCCACGCCCTGGAACGCGTCGATGAGACGCAGCACGTCCACATCGTAGGTAATGCCGTAGTCACCACGCATCTTGTTGGCGACGATATCCTCGGCGCTGATGACGACGACGACCTCGGCCTGCTCCTTCAGCTGCAAAAGCATCTGCAGCTTGGAATCCGGCTGGAAGCCCGGCAGCACGCGGGAGGCATGGTAGTCGTCGAACAGCTTACCGCCAAATTCCAAATAGAGTTTATTGTCAAACTGGGCAATGCGCTCCCGGATATGGGCAGACTGCATCGCAAGGTATTTGTCATTATCGAATCCTATTTTCATCTGCGTTCCCCTTTTCCCTGTCTTTAAACCATATGAATTAAGTATAGCATTTTTCGCGGGCCGTTGCAATGCCATTTTGTGGCGGTACGCTTTCCTGGCCGGAAGAGGCCCTGCGCGCCAACATCATTGCCCAGGTCAGCCTGGCGCTGAACCGCATCTGGACCGAGTGGTACCCCAGCCGGGGATATAGTTTCAACATCACAGGCTCACCAGGGTACGACCAGGCGTATGTCAACGGCCGCACGGTGTTTGCGGTCATGGAGCGGCTGACCGCCGAGTTGTTCAACACCTTTGTGCAGCGCAGCGGCGACGCCGAACCGTACTTTACCGAGTACTGCGACGGCAAGACTGTGACCTGCCCGGGCATGAAGCAGTGGGGCACGGTTGACCGCGCGCGGGAGGGGCTGAACGCGCTGCAAATCCTGCGCTACTATTATGGGAACCGCGTGCAGCTGGTGACGACCAACAACATTGCGGCCATTCCGTCCAGCTACCCGGGCAGCCCCTTACGGCGCGGAAGCACCGGGACGAATGTGCGCATCCTGCAAAAGCAGCTGTCCCGCATCGCGAAGGACTACCCCTCTTTCGGCAAGCCCGCCGTGACCGGGACGTTCGACGAGGCGACCGAGAACAGCGTGAAAAAATTCCAGAAGCAGTTCGGCCTGACGGCGGACGGCATTGTGGGCAAGGCGACGTGGTACAAAATCAGCTATATCTACGTCAGCATCAAGGACCTGGCCGAACTGACCAGTGAGGGCGAGACCGCCGAGGGCATCCAAAGCGCGGGCGGCTGGCCGGGGACCGTACTGCGGCGCGGCAGCACCGGCAGCAGCGTGGAGCAGGTGCAGTTCTGGCTTTCCGACCTGGCGCAGTTCGATTCGTCGTTGGTACGCGTGAGCGTGGATGGCAGCTACGGCGCAGCGACTGAGCGGGCCGTGCGGGCGTTCCAGCAAAAGCAAAACCTGACGGCGGACGGTGTCGTCGGGCAGACGACCTGGAACGCGCTGTACACCGCGTGGGTGGACGCGCAGAGCGATTTGGGCGGCACAGCCTGGCCCGGGACGGCACTGCGGCGCGGGGATACCGGCATGGAGGTACGGCTCGTGCAGTTCTGGCTGCGGCTGGCAGCGGACAATTACAGTGCCCTGCGCACCGTGACCGTGGACGGCAGCTACGGCGCAGCAACGGTCAGTGCGGTGACGGCGTTCCAGAGTTTGTTCGGGCTGACGGCTGATGGCGTCGTCGGGCGCAGCACCTGGAATAAGCTGAAAGAGGTCGGCCTGGCGGTGGCAAACAAAATCGTGGCAGCCAATGTCGCACCCGGGCAGTTCACGGCCACGACGCGGGAGGGCAGCCGCGGGACCGCGGTGCGGGCCGTACAGTATTACCTGCGGCGGCTGGCAGCCTATTACAGCGATGTGCCCACCGTGACCGTGGATGGAAAGTTCGGCGCAGCGACGACCCGGGCTGTCAAGGCGTGGCAGACCCGCGCCGGGCTGACCGTGGACGGCGTGGTGGGGCGGCTGACCTTTCAAAGCCTGTATGACGCCGCACTGGCATTGGACACCAGCGGGCCGGTGGTGCGCACGGTCAGCCTGCCTGCACCCGATGCGCCACTGCGCCCCGGCGATACAGGCGCGGAGGTGCTGCGGCTGAACCGGATGCTGCTGTTCTTGAGCCAGTGGATACCGGAGATCAACTTTACGGCCGGCGGCACACCGGGCAGTACCTTTGACCCCGAGCTTGAAATCGCCGTGCGCAGTGCGCAGCGGTACTTTGGGCTGGACGAGACCGGCGTTGTCACCGCCGGCGATTGGGCTGTGTTCCGCCAGGCAGCGCTTGACCTGCTGGCTGCCAGCCCCGCCGGGGCCAGCCCGAAACCGGGCGGCGTATGGCCCGCCGGGGCGCTGGCGCTGGGCAGCTCCGGCCCTGCCGTTTTACAGGTGCAGCGGTGGCTCAATGTAGTGGCCTCCGTCGACCAGACCGCCGATTTTGTACCCGAGAGCGGCCAGTTTGACGCAGCGACCCAGGCCGCGCTGGAAAGCTACCAGCTGACTGCCGGACTGGAGCCGCTGGGCGTTGTGGACGCCGACACCTGGGAAAGCCTGCGCCTGGCCGCGCAGGGACTTTGCCGCGAATGTCAGGAGGGATAGGGTATGCCAAAAGTCTATGTGTACGATTCCTACGACAACAAGTTTTTCCGCTACAATTTGGGCGAGAACGATCCGATGCCGTACAGCGCCGACACGACACTGCGGGTTCGGGAGTTCCGCGGGTCCAGCAAAGCCAACGTACTGTGGACGACGACTGCCGCCATGGAGGCGTGGAACCTGACCCGCCGCACCTACGGCAGCGGCATCCCGGTGGGGTACGCTTTCAAGCGCATCTGGGAGGGCGGCCACGGCACGACGAGCCAGCACTACGCGGGCGTAGCCTTTGACGTAGGGCAGAGCACCACCGCTGCGAACCGCCGCAAGATTTACAAGGCCGCCGTGCGGACCGGGGCGTGGGGGTATGTGGAGCCGCTTTCGATGACGCCGACCTGGGTCCATTTTGACAGGCGGTACGGCAAGCCTGCGTGCCGCAGCACCACAGCGGGCTACCCCACCCTGCGGCGCGGCAGCCGCAGCACGTATGTGTTGATCCTGCAGGACGCGCTGAACGCGCTGGGGTATTCCACCAACACACTGGACGGCATCTTCGGAAAGGCGACCGAGAACGCGCTGAAAGCCTGCCAGCGGCGGTTCAGCCTGACCGCCGACGGCGTATGCGGGTGCGCGAGCTGGCGGAAGATCGCCGAAGCGACGGTGGGCATCGGGAAAACGGCAACGGTGATTGATGCGTGAACAGGAAACGTGTTATAATGAAAATACGAACTCTATATAATAAGGAAGTGCTCCCAAATGGATATGATGGAATTTCTGCGCAGCCGCCGCACCTACCGGCGGTTTGCACAGCGGGCTGTTGCGCCCGAGATTCTGACCGAAGCCGTTGATGCGGCCCGCATTGCCAGCTGCGGCGCGAACCGCCAGACCGTGCGGTATTGTATTGTGGAAAGCCTCGCCGCCGTGGCCGCCGTGCAGCCGCTGGTGCATTGGGCCGCCTACCTGCCCCGCGAGCAAGGCACGCCGCAGCCCGACGAGCTGCCCACTGCGTTTATCGCCATCTTGCAGGATGACCGTCTGCCCGGTGCGAACGATGTGGACATTGGCCTGGCGCTGGGCAGCCTGACCGCTGCCGCCTGGGCACACGGCGTTGGCAGCTGCATCATGGGGGCCATCGACCGGCCCGCGCTGACCAAGCTGCTGGGTCTGCCCGAGGGACTGCGGCTGTGCTATATGGTCGCACTGGGGTATCCGACGCATGAGAGCCACCTGGTGGAAATACAGGACGGCAGTGTGAAGTATTATCTCGATGAAAACCGCAACTACTGCGTACCGAAGCGCGGGATGGAGGAAATTTTAATTAAGACATTATAATAGTATAGCAAAACCCGCAATCCCGGTTATAACATCGAGATTGCGGGTTTGTTTTGTTGTAGGGGGCGGCGTCCTCGACGCCCCGCGGGCCAATGCGGACATCGGCCCCTACACGTAGGGGGCAAATCTCATATCCGCCCGTGGATGTTTATAGGAAAATTGCAGGGCGGTTTTCCATTTCACCCCAAAATTACAAAACTCTGTGCCCCCAGAGACAGGGTATCATTGACGATCTCGGCCTGGCCGATGGTGTACTGAATCTTCAGATCCTCGGCCAGTTCCAGCGGCAGCTCAATGGAGACGCCTGCCGGGTTGACGGCGCAGATCAGGTCGCCGCGCTGCCAGACAAAGGGACGGTAGTCGTCCTTGGCCTTGGGTGCGTACAGTACCTTGAACGGCGCATCGGAGTTCAGGTCCTTGTGGGCATGGCGGAAGGCCAGCAGCGACTTGACGCTGTTCAGCAGGCTGGCGGGGTCATCGGCCTGGGCGGCCACGGTGGGGGCATCCTCGGCGGTGTCCACAGGCAGGTAGATATCCTTTGCGTCGGCGGTGGAGAAGCCGTGGTTTGCGCTGTCATCCCACTGCATCGGGGTACGGGAGCCGGTGCGGAAGTAGCCGCCCTCCTTGGTGGGCAGCGGCAGGTAGCGCATACCGATTTCATCGCCGTAGTAGACAAACGGCGCACCGGGCAGCGTAAAGAGGGTCGCATAGGCCAGGCGCAGTTCCTCCACAGTCAGGCCGGCCGAGGGGCGGATCGTGTCGTGGTTGCAGGTGATAAAGCACCACAGACCGTCCTTGTGGGTGGCCTTGTAGGTAGGCAGATACTCGTCCAGGAACTTGTCGATACCGGTGCCGGAGTTCTTGCAGAAGTACGCCTTGCCGATATTGTGCGGGTGGGAGTCTGTCGCACCGTCATAGTTGCGCATCAGCCAGCTGTACCCATTGCCACCCCACTCAAGGTAGAAGTCCATGTCAAAGCCGTTTTTCAGCGACATACGCGGGCCGTTCCACTCGGACACAAGGGCGGCCTCCGGGTACTCCACTGCCAGCATATCGGCGATATTGCGCCAGATCTTGCAGGTATATTTCTTGTTTTTGGTGTCGTTCTTGACCAGACTGGACGCCATATCAACGCGGAAGCCGTCGCAGCCCATATCCAGCCAGAAACGCATAACGTCCTTCATGGCCTCGACGGTGGCGACGCAGGCGGGGTCATCGGTGGGCTTCTGCCACTTCTGGTTGATCTTACCGTAACCGTAGTTCAGTGCAGGCTGGCACTTGAAGAAGTTGAGAATGTAGGTGCCGTTGCGCGGGGTCTCACCGCCGATGAAGGGCATACCGTCGCCGCTGGCAAAGCAGGAATCCGTCCAGATGAAGCGGTCGGAGTATTCGTTCTTTTCGGGTCGGCAGCTGGCCTTGAACCACTCGTGTTCCTCGCTGGTGTGGCCGGGGACGAGGTCAAACAGGACACGGATGCCCTTCTCGTGGGCAGCTTTGAAGAGGGCGGCGGCGTCCTCGTTCGTGCCGTAGCGCGGGGCGATCTTTTTGTAGTCGCGCACATCGTAACCGGCGTCTTTAAACGGCGAGTCAAAGCAAGGATTGATCCACAGAGCGTTGCAGCCCAGGCCCTTGATGTAGTCCAGCTTGGCGATAATGCCCTGCAGGTCGCCGATACCGTCGCCGTTGGTATCGTAGAAGCTCTGGGGATAGATTTCATAGAATACTGCGTCTTTGAGCCATTGTTTCATGGTGGTTTCTCCTTTATATAATAAGTAGAGGTTCTAAAGTCTCCCCTTGAGGACATACTTCCCCGATACAGGGGGGGGGCGGCGCATAGCGCCGGAGGGGAGCTTTCCGCAAGAGGGGGGCTTTGGGGATTCCGTGGAAACGTTTCATCCTCTTTCTATATCTTATACTATCCCCTTCCGCACACTTTGTCAACGGCGCATCTTGTACAAAACGTGACATAAATTTTCTACATTTTGTACCAAAAACCTACATATTGCCAAATTATGAACATCATGTTGACAAATTGCGAACAGCGCGGTAAAGTAGAGTGCACAAGCGATTGTAAAATCTAGTAGGAAAGAGGGATCTATTCAAATGAATACGCTTGTAATCGTTCTGATTGCCGCGGTCGTTCTGGTATGTGCGTACGCCGGATACGGTCGTTGGCTCACCAAGACATGGGGTGTTGACCCCAACGCCAAGACTCCTGCTGTGCGGCTGGAGGATGGCAAGGATTATGTTCCCACCAAGGGCTGGACGGTGTTTGCACACCAGTTCTCCTCCATTGCCGGTGCCGGCCCTGTTACCGGTGCCATTCAGGCTGCGGCCTTCGGCTGGCTGCCTGTGCTGCTCTGGGTGCTGATCGGCGGCGTCTTTTTCGGCGCTGTCACTGACTTCGGCGCTCTGTACGCTTCCGTCAAGAATGACGGCAAGTCGATGGGCCTGCTGATTGAGAAGTACATCGGCAAGACCGGCCGCAAGCTGTTCCTGCTGTTCTGCTGGCTGTTCTGCGGCATCGTCATTGCTGCCTTCGCAGACATGGTCGCCGGTACGTTCAATGCGTTCGTCACCACCGACGGTGTGACCAGCCTGTCTGACGCCGCCGTTACCAACGGCTCTGCCGGTATGGTCTCCATCATGTTCATGGTGTTCGCCGTTGTGTTCGGCTTCATCCAGAAGAAGTTCAACTTCTCCGGCTGGAAAGAGGCTGTCATCGGCATCGCCTTCATCGTGCTGTCTTTCGTGATCGGCATGAACGCCCCCATCATCCTGGGCAAGGCTGGCTGGAGCTATATCACCTTCGTTTACATCTTCTTCGCCGCCGTCCTGCCCATGTGGATGCTGAAGCAGCCCCGTGACTATATGACCACCTTCATGTTTGGCGCTATGATTGCCGGTGCGGTCATCGGTCTGGTCGTTGCCCACCCCACCATGAACCTGCCTGTTTTCACCGGCTTCAACAATGAGAAGCTGGGCACCATGTTCCCCATCTTGTTCGTCACCGTCGCCTGCGGCGCTGTCTCCGGCTTCCACAGCCTGGTTTCCTCCGGTACTTCTTCCAAGACCGTTGAGAATGAGAAAGATATGCTCAAGGTCGGCTACGGCGCCATGGTTCTTGAGAGCCTGCTGGCGGTTCTGGCGCTCTGCGTGGCCGGTGCTGCCGCCGCTGCGGACGGCACCCCTGCCGCCGGTACTCCGTTCCAGATCTTCAGCCGCGGCGTTGCCGGTTTCTTTGAGATGTTCGGCGTGCCCGTTTCCATCGCTACCGTCTTTATGACGATGTGCGTTTCCGCTCTGGCCCTGACCAGTCTGGATGCCGTGGCCCGTATCGGCCGTATGAGCTTCCAGGAGCTGTTCAGCGTTGACGATATGGAGCATGCCGAGGGCTGGCGCAAGCTGTTCTGCAACGTCTATTTCTCTACCTTTATCACCCTGGCCTTCGGCTTCCTGCTGACCCAGATCGGCTATGCCAACATTTGGCCGCTGTTCGGCTCCGCCAACCAGCTGCTGAGTGCGCTGGTCCTGGCTACCCTATGCGTCTTCCTCAAGGTCACGGGCCGCAACAACAAGATGCTGTTCCCGCCGCTGGTCATCATGCTCTGCGTCACCTTCACGGCTCTGGTGCAGCGCTTGATTGCCATGGTCAAGGCCATCTCCGCCGCTGCGTCCACCGCCATCCCTGCCGGTGAGACCACCTGGGGTGCTGTCTTTATCGCCAACGGCCTGCAGCTGATTCTTGCAGTGCTGCTGATTGTGCTGGGCCTGAACATTGTGTTCCACAGCGTCAAGAGCTACACCACCTGCGATGCACCCGAAGCAAAGGACAACGCCAAGACCACCGCAAAAGCCAACGCCTGAGGGCAACCGGTACTTGACAAACCGGTTTCCATGGAGTAATATTTATACATAGCCGCAAGGGCGCGGCCGCACGCTGCGCTATCCGGCAACATCATGCTTCAAGCTCCGGTATCCGCAATCAGGACGCCGGGGCTTTTTGCATGAATATGAGGGAAACACTTATAAAGGTAAAGGAGAGTTCAAGATGAAACTCAAGAAAATGCTTGCCCTGACCATGGCCGCTGTGCTGGCCGCCGGTTTGACCGCCTGCGGCTCCAGCGCCGCCACCTCTGCCGCCCCTGCTGCTGAGAGCACCGAGGCCGCCGGTGTCCCGGACGGCGACGGCGACCCCACCACCCTGACCGTTGCGATGGAGTGCGCTTACGCCCCCTACAACTGGACCCAGAGCGATGATTCCAACGGTGCCGTTGCGATCCGCGGCTCCAGCGACTACGCCTACGGCTACGATGTCATGATGGCGAAGAAGATCGGCGAGGCCCTGGGCCAGAAGGTCCAGATCGTCAAGCTGGACTGGGACAGCCTGATTCCCGCCGTCATGAGCGGCGACGTTGACTGCGTCATCGCCGGTCAGTCCATCACGGCTGAGCGCGCTGCACAGGTTGACTTCAGCGACCCCTATTACTACGCTTCCATCGTCACCCTGACGAAGAAGGACAGCGCCTACGCCAACGCCGCCAGCGTGGCCGATCTGGCCGGTGCGACCGCTACCAGCCAGCTGGGCACCATCTGGTATGATACCTGCCTGCCCCAGATCGAGAACGCCAACATCCTGCCCGCGCAGGAGACCGCGCCTGCCATGCTGGTGGCCCTGAACAGCGGTGCCTGCGACATCGTTGTCACCGACCGTCCCACCGCGCAGGCCGCACTGGTCGCCTACCCCGACTTCACGTTGCTGGACTTCGGCGGCGGCGACGGTGACTTCCAGGTCAGCGACGAGGATATCAACATCGGCATCTCGATGAAGAAGGGCAACACCGCCCTGCAGAGCGCCATCAACGAGGTCCTGTCCACAATGACCGCTGATGATTACAACGCCATGATGGACGACGCCATCAGCGTTCAGCCCCTGAGCGAGTAATTTTGCCCGCCTGCCCCTGCCGTTTTGTGCGGCAGGGGCTTCGGTGTTGGTAAAGTGAAGAAATCACAAAGGAGAATCTCATGCAAGACTTTTTCACAAACTGTGCCACAGTGCTGCAGAAGTACGGCTTTTCGTATCTGCGCGGCGCGGGCACGACCCTGCTGCTGGCGCTGGTCGGCACATTTTTCGGCTGCCTGATCGGCTTTGCGGTCGGCGCACTGCAGACCATCCCCATTGACAAGCAGCGCGACCCGGCGTGGAAGCGGGTGCTGCTCAAGATTTTGCACATCTTCCTGCGCTGCTATGTAGAGCTGTTCCGCGGCACGCCGATGATCGTGCAGGCCGTGTTCATCTACTACGGTCTGCTGCAGGTGTTCGGCATCAAGATGGGCATGTGGCAGGCAGGCTTCTTCATCGTTTCCATCAACACCGGTGCCTATATGGCGGAGACGGTCCGCGGCGGCATCGTGTCCATCGACCCGGGCCAGACCGAGGGTGCCAAGGCCATCGGCATGAACCACTGGCAGACGATGCTCCATGTCATTCTGCCGCAGGCGCTGCGCAACATCATCCCGCAGATCGGCAACAACTTCATCATCAACATCAAGGACACCTCGGTGCTGTCGGTTATCTCGATCACCGATTTGTTCTTTGTCCACAAGAGCGTGGTCGGCGCGCTGTACACCTATTTTGAGAGCGCTGCCATCGTCATGGTCATCTACCTGACGATGACCCTGTTCGCCAGCTATCTGCTGCGCCTGTGGGAGAAAGCGCTCGACGGCCCGCAGAACTATGACCTGAACACAACCGACTCGCTGGCCTACACCAGCGGCATGTACAACGCCCCGGACCCGAACCATGAGTCCCAGAATCTGGATATGAAGGGAGGCGCAGCCCATGTCTGAGCCTGTTATTGAGGTACGCCACCTCTCCAAGAGCTTCGGCACCCATGTCGTTCTGCGCGATGTGGATTTCACAGTCAACCCCGGCGATGTCACCTGCATCATCGGCGCGTCCGGCAGCGGCAAATCGACCCTGCTGCGCTGCATCAACCTGCTGGAGACCCCCACGAACGGCAAGGTGCTGTTCCACGGCAACGACATCACGGCCAAGGGCAGCGACCCGTGCGCCTACCGCGCCAAGGTGGGCATGGTGTTCCAGAGCTTCAACCTGTTCAACAACATGACTGTGCTGGACAACTGCACGGCAGGCCTGCGCTATGTGCTGCACCAGGATAAAGAAACTGCGCAGAAGACCGCGCTGGAAAACCTGGAAAAGGTCGGGATGGCCCCCTACATCCACGCGAAGCCCCGCCAGCTTTCCGGCGGCCAGAAGCAGCGCGTCGCGATTGCACGCGCGCTGGCGATGCAGCCCGAAGTCCTGCTGTTCGACGAGCCGACGTCTGCGCTTGACCCCCAGATGGTAGGTGAGGTCCTGGCTGTTATGCGCCAGCTGGCGAAGGAGGGCCTGACGATGATCGTCGTCACCCACGAGATGGCCTTTGCCCGGGATGTTTCGAGCCATGTGGTCTACATGGCCGACGGCGTCATCTGTGAGGAAGGCACCCCCGCCGATATCTTCGAGCACCCGCAGAATGCAAAGACGGTGGAGTTTCTGAGCCGGTTTAGACAGGCGTAAATTGGTATAAATACTAAAGGTCGTGCTAACGATGGATTGTCGGCACGACCTTTTTTGTTTGTGATATTGGGATACGGCCCGGAAGGGAGGAATCCCGCCCCTACGGATGGCGGAAAGCTCATGACGAAAGATGTAGGGGGCGGCGTCCTCGACGCCCCGCGGGTCAGCAGGTATTTCCGGGTGGGACGTAGGGCGGCCTGCCCTCAGGCCGCCGCGCCCGTTTGCAGTTGTGGAAAAGTTTCCGTATTGCCGTTGTAGGGGGCGGCGTCCTCGACGTCCCGCGGAGGGGTCAAGACCCCTCCCTACGATGCAAAAGATAAAGGGGCAGTAATTGCAAGGTCGCGGGCCGGGCATGCCCGGCCCCTACAGCCTGTTTTTACGCCAGCGGCACATCAATCTCATCCCCGATGGCAAAGCTGTAAATCGTCAGCTTCGTCACGGGGACGCTCAGCCGCTGGGCAAACGCACGGCGGTAGAGCCGCAGCTGAGCGGCGTACTCGTCGATATAGTACTGCGCGTCGCGGCTGCGGTCGGTCTTATAGTCGAGAATTTCCGCGTGCTCATCAAACACCAGTACCAAATCGGCGATGCCCTGCACGAGCACTTCCGCTTCGGCGGCACTCCCCTGTTGTGCGGCGGGGGTGACTTCGGCGGCGGGCAGGGCCGTGATGAACGGTTCCTCCCGCAAAATTTGTTTTGCATGGCGGATGCGCCGCCAGACTGCACTCTCAAAGAAGGGCCGCACGGCGTCCAGGTCGAGCTTGTCTGCCAGCGCGGCATCCAACAGCTGCAAATCTGTCTGGCGTTTAACCTCGGTGTCCAGGTCGGGGGCTGGGCCATCGAAGGGTACGCTCTGCATAAAGGCGTGGATGGCGGTGCCGCGCTCGGCCCCGGTCATGCCGGTTTTCTGCAAAAAGGCCGGGCGTTCCAATGCCACCGGGCGGGCCGCATGGGCCACAGCGCTGACGCTGACCTTGGCGGGTACTTTTTCCAGCGCGGCGCGGGGGCTGTGCCAGGCAAAGCTGGCTTTCAGCATTTCGACTGTGGCCGGGTCGGGCTGGGGTGCGCGGGGGGCGAGCGGCTGCTCTGCATTTTCCGGCAGCGCCACCAGACGTATCGTCAGCGGCACCTCCGTTGGACGGTGGTGGGGCAGAAAGCTCGTGTACCCCCACAGCGCGTCGCTGTCCGGGTGCAGCATGGCGGCAGTCAGTATCCACCCGGCCCAGCTGCCCATGCTGCGCATCGACTCACTGCCGGTGGCCTCGGCTGCTGCGCAGAGGGCCGGTGTTTTCAGCGCACTGGCGGTCTTTTTCAGCGGTACGGTGATGATGAGCGCATCCTGGGCACGGGTCAGCGCCACATACAGAACGCGCATTTCCTCGCTCAATGTCTCGGTGCGGATAGCCTGGGCCAGCGCCGCATAGGGCAGCGTTTTGAACCGCTTGGCCGCCCGGGGCGCACGCAGCATAACGCCCACGCCCAGACGGCTGTGGGTCAGCACCGGGCGGATGGCATCGCTCTGGTTAAATTTGTGGTCGGTGTCCGCCACAAAAACGACCGGGAATTCCAGACCCTTGGAGCGATGTACTGTCATGATGGAGACGCACCCCGGCCGGGTCTGGCCGCCCACGCTTTGGCTCAGGCCGCCGTTGGCTGCGGCGGCGTCCATGGCGCGGATCAGCGCCGGCAGGCCCGCACGGCCTGCACCGGCGGCCCAAGCCGTAAAGCTCAACAGGTCCTCACGGCATCGCGGGCCGTCGGGCAGTGCGCCCACGGCGGCCAGGTAGCCGGTGCGGGCCAGCAGTTCCTCGATCAGTTCATCCACCGGCAGTGTGCGGGCCAGGCGGCGGTACTCGGTCAGTGCCTCGATAAAGACGGCAAATTGTGCCTGCCCGCCGTGCAGCACCGCGGCGTACAGGCTGCCCTCCGGGCAGGCACAGCGCAGTGCCACTAAATCATCCGCCGTGTAGGGGAACAAGGGGCTGAGCAGCACCGCCGCCAGCGGGATATCCTGCGCAGGGTTGTCGATAACGCGCAGCAGCGCCGCGAAGGGGCGGATGTGCGGTTCGTCCAGCAAATCGGTGGCAGAGTCCGCAAACACCGGGATGCCCGCCGTGCGCAGTGCGCCCTCGTAGGCGGCAAAGCCCTTGCGGCCGCGAAGCAGGATACAAAAATCATCGTATTTGCAGGGGCGCACGCCATCCTTTCCGCGCACGGCAAAGCCGGTCTCGACCATTTCGGCAATGCGCCGGGCAATGGCCGCCGCGTCGCCGTCCACATCCGCGCCGTCGATGACGTCGATCTCGCACATACCGCGGTAGTCGCTGTCCTTGCGGCCCACAACAAGGCGCTGGCCGTCGCCGTACTGCACGCCGCCCAGCCCCTCCGAGAAGAAGGTCTCAAACAGGTAGTTGATGCCCTCGATGACGCCGGGCGCACTGCGGAAGTTGGCATCCAGCGCCAGCGTGGCGGGCTTGGGCACGGGCTGCGGATAGGGCTGCCACTGCTGCTGTTTGCCCACAAAAATGCTGGGATCCGCCAGACGGAAGCGGTAGATGCTCTGCTTGATATCGCCGACAAAGAACAGGTTGTCGGCCTCGGGCCGGGCCAGCGCAAAGTAGATGGCGTCCTGCAAAGCGTTTGTGTCCTGGTACTCGTCCACCAGTACGGCGGCGTAGCGGGCGCTGACCGTGCGGCAGAGCGGCGTGCGCTCGTTGTCCTCGGTCAGCAAAAGATCCAGCGTCAGGTGCTCATAATCGGCGTAGTCCAATACTTTTTCAGCGCACTTGGCCGCAAAGCAGTTGTCGGCGAAGGTCTGCGTCGCCCGCACCAGCGCGGCCACCAGGGGCGCGGCGCGGCGGCGGTCGGCAGCAAACTCATCGGCTGTGCAGAGCAGCGCGTCCTTGCGCAGGCTCTCCATCTGCTTTTTGGCGCGGTCACGCAGTTCGGATGCCGCGCTTGCGGCCTGGTTGGCGTCCTTGCCGCCCTTGACCGCCCCGGCCCGCCGCCAGCCCGCAAAGACCGTGTCCAGCGCGGCCAGGCACTTGTCCCAGTCGCCTTCGGCCAGCCAGTGGCAGAGATTGCGCACCCGGGCCGCGTCGTCCTGCATGACGGCTGTGTAGGCGGCATCGGCTTTTTCGTCCCGGGCTGCAATGGCCGCACCGCTTTCCAGCAGCGTTTTTGTGCCCTGGGCGCGGGCCAGCGCAATGCCCAACAGCTCTTTGCCCCAGGCGGTCTCCTGGGGCGGGGCGTCCTGCTGCCACATTTCGGCAAAAGTATTCAGCGACGCGGCCGGGTGCGGCAGGGCGCGGGTAAAGTGGTAGAGGTCGAGGATGGCGTCCCCTGCCGTGTTGTCGGTACGGCCCCGGTCGTACAGGTCGGCAAAGGCGCGGAAATCCGGGTCTGTGTAGGCGGTCTCCAGCGTGGCAGCCAGCGTTTCCTGCTCAATGCGGGCCAGGTCGGCTTCCTCGGCGGTCTCAAAGTCGGGCGGCACATCCAGCATGGCGAAATGCTGCTGCACAAAATGCAGGCAGAAGGCGTCCACCGTGCCGATGGACGCCCGCTGCAACAGCAGCTGCTGGCGGCGCAGATTCATGTTGCCGGGGTGGGCGCGGACCTCTTGGGCAAGGCGGGCCGTGATATCCGCCCGCAGCTTGGCCGCGGCGGCATTCGTGAAGGTCATGATGAGCAGTTCGTCCGCGTTGGCCGGGTGCTCTGGGTCGGTGATGAGGCCGACAACACGCTCGACCAGTACGCGGGTCTTGCCGGACCCAGCTGCCGCCGAGACCAGCAGACTGCCGCCCCGCGCCGTGATGGCCGCCGCCTGGGCCGGGGTAAATTGAATTTTGGGTTGTTCAGGCATGGGGGTCTCCCTTATCTTATTCTGCAAACGGGTCGTCTTTTATCGTAATTGTCCGTTCGTGCTCGCCGTCGCGGTGGGCACAGGCGGTGCGGAAATCACAGTAGGCGCAGGGGGATTTGTTCCCGACGCACAGCGGCTCGGCGTCGATTTTACCGCTGTACAAATTCGCCGCCATATCGATCAGCAGGCCGTCCAGGTGATCCCGGATGCGGCCCAGCTTGGCCTCGTCGGCCAACGTGCTTTTGCCGTTGGTCACCTTGCCGGTCTTGGCGTTGAAATTCAGCGGCACAAACTCGCCGGTGCCCTTCGTGTCCATGGCACGGTAAACGCTCTCGTCGTCCAGCAGCAGGCCGTTCATCGGGTAGCTGGGCGTGGGGTCGCCGTCCTCGGTCAATTCACGGCGCTCAACGCTCTCGGGCGCGGGATCTGCCAAAAGGTACTCCACCCCCGCCGCCGCTGCCCCCGGGAACTGCGCCCCTGCGTTGCGTTCCAGCGTAAATAAGTACAACAGCATCTGGCAGTCCAGGCCGCAATAGACTTCCTTTAATTTAAACTCTTTGCCGCCGGTCTTGTAGTCCACGACCCGCAGGTAGGTCTTGCCCAGTTTTTCCAGCGGCATGGCGTCCACGCGGTCAATCGTGCCCACCACCCGCACGGTGTGCCCGGCGTCGTCGCACAGTTCCACCGGGTCAATGCGGGGCGCGCCGGGGTCGTCGGCATCGGGGCGGTCGTCGATGCGCAGCTCAAACGCCACCGGCTGGAAGCCCGACTGGCGCAGATCGCGCTGAATGAAACCCAGCAGCCCCACCAGATTGCGGCGGATGCGGGCCACCAGATATTCCATCCGCACGGTCATTCCGGGCAGGTTTTCGGTCACGTACTCGTCCACCAGGTCATTGACCAGTGTTTCCAGCTGCTCCGGCGTCAGGTCGCGGAACGCGGCCCCCTGGCGGCGCAGGGCGTTTTCCAGCACCCAGTGGGTCAGCGTGCCACTGATGTTCGGAGCCAGCTCGGCCTTCTGGCGTGGCGCAGCTTTGACGATATACTGTAAGAAATACCCAAATGGGCAGTTCTGGTATTTTTCAAACCGGGTGGGACTGATGCGCAGCCCACGGCCCAGCAGTTTTTCAAGTTCTTCGGTGTTCTCCACCCGCTGTTCCGCACCGGCGGTATCAGCGGCGCGGCGCACGGCCTCGTATCCGGGGGCCAGCGCGGGGTCCGCATCCAGCACGGCCCGCACGGCGGCACCGGCGGCGGCTTCCTCCGCCCCAGGCTGCTGGCTGAGCAGCCCCAGCACATCCAGCGCGGCGGCGGGTGCGGCGGCCAGCTGGGCCGCAGTGGGCGCGTAAGGCGGCACGGCCAGATATTGCAGCATCGGGGCCAGCGCGGCACTGGCGGGGGCGGTGTCCTCACCGTGGGCGGCACTGGGCCAGCTGAGCCAAAGGTACTTCCGCGCCACAGTCAGCGCCTTGTAGAAGCAGATGCCCTCGCGCAGCACCTTGTTGGCAAAGCAGTCGGGCAGTTCTGCGCCGTTCTCCATCATCATGTCACGATCGGCATGGGTCAACAGCCCCTGGTCGCCGGGCGTCTGGGGAAACTCGCCCTCCAGCAGTCCCACTACAAAGACGGCGTCGGTCTCGGGCAGGCGCATACGGCCCGCCGTCGTCACGATGACGCTGTCCAGACTTTGAGGGATGTGCCCCATGTCGGTGGTGCGCAGCAGCAGGGTGAACAGCTCAGCGTAGTCGGCGGGGGGTAAAATTTCATCGCCCAGCAGCCGGGCCAGCTGGTCCAGCAGGCCCATGACGGTGTTCCACTCCCGCAGGACTTCATCGGCGGCGGGCAGACGGCCCTGCGTGCGCAGTTCTCCGGCCAGGCGGTCCAGTGTTTTCTCTGCGCCGAGGGCCTGCAAAAAGATAAAAATTTGCTTGGTCAGCGCGGCGGCGGGCGCACCGGACGCTTTGGCGATAAAGTCTGCGATCCGCTCCATGATAAAGGCGCGTGCGGCCTCGGCGTCGGCCAGCGTTCGTTTATCCTGCTCTGTGTCGTGCCCCGCATAGCCAGCTGCGCTGCGGGTGAAGGGCACGCGCCAATCGGCAGCGGTCAGCCGCCAGGTATAGGCGTAATTTTCCAGCGCGCACTGCTGGGCGTCGGGCAAATCCACAAGGCCGGTTTTCAGCAGGCGCAGCACGCTGCGGCTGGACACGCCGCGCAGCAGGTCCAGCGCCGCGTGGACAGCCCGGGCCGGGGCGGTGTTCTCGGGGCTGGTAGCTTCGTCGCAGAAAAGCGGGATATTTTGCAGCCGGAACTCGTACCGCAGGGGGGCCAGATATTGATCCGCATTGCGGCAGATGACCGCCATGCGGCTGTACGGCGTGCCCTGCCGGGCGCGGGCGGCGATTTCTGCAGCCACGGCCTTAGCCTCGGCCTGGCGGGACGCCGCCGCGTGGTAGGTGATGGCCGGGTGCGCGGGGTCAACGGTGACGTCCGGCGTGTAGGCCGGGTCGGCCAGCAGCAGGTTCAGCTCGGCCAGGGCCGGGGCGTCGGCGTGGCGGCGGTCGTCGGTCAGCACGACGGTGTGTGTCGGGATGGCAGCATCCGCAGCCATACGTTTTAACGTATTGACAACATTTTTGGCACCGCCGAACAGTCCCATGCCGCCGACGGTGTCCTGCTCGCCGTCGCAGCACAGACAGACCGTGACGTCGGCTGCCGGCAGCATGGCGGCCAGCAGGGCACGCTTCGGCGCGTTGAAGGTATCAAACTCGTCTATGTAGACCGCGCAGCCCGCGAAAAAAGCTGCGTCCAACCGCTCGGCGGCGCGCTGCTGGCGGTCGCCGGGATCCATGGCGCTCTGGGCCAGCAGCCCCTCGTAGGCGTTGTAGATCAGCGCCAGTTCGCTGAGTTTTTCGCGGTCAGCGCCGGGGGCGTTGGCGTACTGGGCCAGCATTTCCGGCGTTACACCGGCGCTTTTCAGTTCGTTGATGGTCTGTGCCGCTTTCTCGCAGAAAGCCGCGCTGCGGCGCTGGCGGTTGTAGTAGACGACCTTGTCCAGCAGCGAATCCGTCGCGCGGCGCAGCAGCAGGGCACGGCCCGCCTCGGTCAGGGTGGGCACCGCCGCCCCGCCGTAACGACGCAGCAGGGCCTCCGCCAGCGAGGTGAAGGAGTAGCTTTCCACATAAGCGGAAAGGCTGTCCCCCAAGGTGCGGTAGAGCTGCCCTTCGGTGGAGGAGGTGAACTGTTCCGGTACGATGAGGATGCTGCGCTCCCCGCGTTCCGCACGGGCGCGCAGTTCAGCCAGCATCTGATAGGATTTGCCCGAACCGGAGGGGCCGAGGATGAAGTTTAGCATGGCGGTGTCCTTTCTAATAGCCTTCTCCCTTGGGAGAAGGTGGCCCGAAGGGCCGGATGAGGGGCGCATATGCGGGCGGCAGCGGCAAGGCCGCCCCTCATCAGTCAGCGGGCAAGCCGCTGACAGCTTCCCCCGCGGGGGAAGCCAATCTGCCTATAAAGTCCGCAACTGCACACCTTACCTCAAACCTTCCAAACACCAGCGCGTTTTCATCGGCGGTGGGGTAGACGGCGGTGCTGCCGGAGACGCAGAGAGCCGGATACAAAACGCAGAACCAGTTGCGGCCCCGGGCTTCGCCCAACTCAATGCGCAGGGCTGTGTAAGCCCCGCCCGGCAAGGTGAAGCTGCCATAGTCCCGCGCGGCAAAGTCCCACTGTTCCAACCGCAGGCGGGCGGCCTGGGGGCTGTGGGCGCGGTGCAGAGCCGTGTCGGCGGCCTGCTGCAAGGCGGGCAGTGCGTATTGCAGGGCCGCAGCAGCCTCGTCCGGGGTTGCGGCTTCGGTCACGGCGGGCGGCAGGGCAGCCAAAACGGCGTCCCGCACCTGCAATTTCAACAACTGGTCGTCCAACGTATCGCTGTTGGCCAGAATATGCAGCCGCAGGGTGTCCGCCCGTACCTGGGCGGCGGTGCGCTGGTGCCAATCGGCGCTGACAGTAAGTACAATGGCCAGTGCCAACGCCAGGCCTACGCCCAGTTCCAGCACGCGGCGGGTATGCTTTGTCATAACAGTTCTCCCCTTTCAACCGGAGTATGGGCAGAAAGGGGAGCTTGTAAACTTATTTCTTGGTGCCAAACGCGCGGCGGACCGTCACGCGGGGGCCTCCATGGGTGGGCTTGCAGACATAGACCTGCTTGTAGCCCTTTTTCAGCTCGACGGCGGCATTGCGGGCGGCGTTCTCGCCGTCAAAAATGCCAAACACCGCCGCGCCGCTGCCGGTCATCTGGGCCGTGACGGCCCCGTGCGCCCGCAGCATTTTACAGATGGCGGGCGTTTCCACCGCGCCGGAGCAGTGTTCCAGCGCATTGCCCGCCGCCGCACAGACGCCTCGCAGGTCGTTGGCGCGGATGGCCTGTTCCTGGGCCTCGCAGTCGGGGTGGACCGGGCTGCCCATCGTGTCATACCGGGCAAAGGCCTCGGGCGTCGAGACTCCGACGCTGGGCATCGCCACGACGAACCAGCAGTCCGGGCAGGGCGGCAGGGCTTTCATCAAATCGCCCACGCCGCGCACGCGGCAGGTACCGCCCAGCAGCGCAAACGGCACATCCGCGCCGATGCCCGCGCCGATGGCGCACAGTTCGCTCATGGAAAGCCGGGCGTTGTACAGTTCGTTCAAACCAACCAGCACGCCCGCAGCGTCAGCACTGCCGCCCGCCATGCCGGCACGCACCGGCACCCGCTTGTAAATCGTCATATCCACGCCCGCCAGCAGGCCGGTGTAGTGGAAAAACGACAGCGCCGCCTTGACGGCGGTGTTTTTATCGTTGGCGGGCACAAAGCTGCCGGGCAGGGTCAGCGTCAGGTCATTGCTGCGGCGCAGCGTGATTTTTTCGTACAGGTCGATGGTCTGCATGACCATGTCCAGATCGTGGTAGCCGTTGGGCAGCGTGCCCACAACGTCCAGCGACAGGTTCAGCTTGGCCGGGGCCAGCACCGTTACCGCGCGGTATTGCACTGTTGGTCACTCTCCTGTTGTTTTATTTCTGTATCCAGCCGTGTTCCTTTAAAAATTCACGGATGCGCTTCATGGCAGTCTGCAAATGGTCTACGCTGTACGCATAGCTGATGCGGGCGTAGCCTTCGCCCGACGCACCGAAGGCCGAGCCGGGAATGATGGCGACTTCCTTCTCCCGCAGCAGCTGCTCGCAGAATTCACTGCTCGTCAGGCCGCTGATTTGGATGGAGGGGAACACGTAGAACGCGCCGCGCGGCTCAAAACAGGTCAGGCCCATCTCGTTCAGCGCCTTGACGACGTAACGGCGGCGGCGGTTGTACTCATCGCGCATCATCTCGATCTGGTCGTCGCACTGGCGCAGCGCCGTGATGGCGGCGTACTGGCTGGTGGTGGGGGCCGACATGATGCAGCTCTGGTGAATTTTCGTCATGACTTTGATCAGCGGCGCAGGGCCGACAGCGTACCCCAAGCGCCAGCCGGTCATGGCGTAGGACTTGGAGAAGCCGTTGACGACGATGGTGCGCTCGGCCATACCGGGCAGCGACGCAATGGACACATGGCGGTCGAGGCCGTAGGTCAGCTCGGAGTAGATTTCATCCGACAGCACCAGCACATTCGTTTCCCGCAGGACGGCGGCAATTTCCTCCACCTCGGCGGCGCTCATGACCGCGCCGGTGGGGTTGTTGGGGTATGGAAAGATGAGCAGCTTCGTTTTCGGCGTGATGGCCGCACGCAGCTGATCCGCCATCAGGCGGAACTGATCCTCGGCCCGGGTGGCGATATGCACCGGCACGCCGCCGGTCAGCTGGGTGATGGGCTCATAGCAGACAAAGCAGGGTTCGGGGATGATGACCTCGTCCCCGGGCTGCACGAGCGCGCGGATGGCAAGGTCGATGGCCTCGCTACCGCCCACCGTGACGAGGACGTTTTCTTCTTGATAATGCAGCTCAAACCGGCGCTGTAAGTAGGTGCAGATTTCCTTGCGCAGGTCTTTCAAGCCCGCGTTGGCCGTGTACTTGGTACGGCCCAGTTCCAGGCTGCGGATGCCTGCGTCGCGGACGCTCCACGGCGTTTTAAAATCCGGCTCGCCGACGCCCAGCGAGATGCAGTGGGGCATATCGGCCGCCAGATCAAAGAACTTGCGGATGCCGGAGGGGCGCATGGCCTTGGCGGCAGGGGCAAGCAGTTCATCATAGTTCATCACAGGACGGTACACTCTCTTTCATCGGGTTCTTCGGCCAGGTACAGGCGGCCGCCGCGCTTGTAGGGGCGCAGCACAAAGCTGGTAGCGGTGGAGAGGACATCGTCCAGCGGGGACAGGCGCTTTGCCACAAAGATAGCGATTTCCTGGAAGCTGCGGCCCTTGATGATGACCTGCAAGTCGTAGCTGCCGCTCATCAGCAGCACGGTATCGACCTCGTCAAACTGGGCGATGGTCATGCCGATATCGTCAAAGCCGCGGGCCTTATGGGGGGTGACGCGCAGCTCAATGACAGCCTCCACGAGGTTGACGCCGGCCTGCTCCCAGTCGACGAGAGTCTCATAGCCGCGGATATAGCCCTTGGCGGCGGCCTCGTCCATCATGGCGGCAACTTCCTCGGGGGTCTTATCCAGCATAGCCGCGATATCCTCAATGGGCATACGGGCGTTCTTTTCCAGAATACGCAGTAATTCTTCCATAGTACCATACCTCACTCAAATATATGTGGCTATTATAGCATATTTGTCGGGAGATTGCATCCCTGTTTATGGGATTGCAAAAAAATCAGCACCCCCATACAGAGGTGCCGATGCTGATATAGAAACTGTTTACTCCGCCGTGCTTTCGCTGTCGACGGTGTCCTCCGTGGATTCTGCGGTGTCCTCTGCAGGCTGGGCGTCGCCCTCTTCTGCGGGCTGCTCGCCTTCCGGCTGCGGTGTTTCCTCCGCCGGGGCGGTGTCGGTGTTCAGCTGGTCGTTTTGCAGGTCTTCCACCAGGGCGTCTGTCGGGGCAGGCGTGGGGGTAGCTTCCACCTTCATGTCGCTCTCGCGCAGGGCGGTCAGGTACCACTGGCGGTTCTCGCCGCGGGTGAACACGTAGTCCATATACTTCGTCGGTTCGGTGGGGGCCATCAGGCTCAACTCACCGGTGGTGTTGTTCGTGGCGGTGGGCACATAACCGACCGTGACGATGCGTTTGCCATCCTTCTGGGAAATCATCTCCACCGTGGGCGTGTACAGAGCCACCGAACTGGTGACAGGCACGTAATAGGCCTGCTTTTCCTCATCGTACTGGTAGACGAACTCCGACGTGCTGAACGAGCCTTCCGTCACCTGGTAGTCCGGCCCCAGCAGGTTGGAGATATAGGTGTCGATTTCCAGCGCAGGGATCAGCGCCGAGCCGGTGTCGGGGTCGCGCTCGTACTGGTCCAGGCTGCCGCCGCTGTTCTGCACCTGGTAGACGGTGCCCCAGATGGCGGCCTGCTTGAACACGCCCTCATCGACGGTGCTGACATCGTCGAAGGCGACCGGATCCAGCATGACCATACCGTACAGGCGGTCATGGTACTCGTCGCGCAGGCTGCTGTCATCCAGCGCCGAGCGCACCAGCCCGATGACCCAGCCCAGCACGGTAAACAGACCGATGAGCGCCAGCAGCAGCGCCGCGCCGCCCACGATCTGCCGCGCCAGGCGGCGGTTATTGCGGATATGTTCTTCTCTGTAATTTGCCATTGTGGATGTGTTGCTCCTTTGGGAGATTGAAAAGCGGTGTGGCGGGGCGAGGGCACCCCGCCCTACACGCCCATTGAAAGGGATCGTAGGGCGGCATGCCCCATGCCGCCGCAGGTGGGCTTCTTACTTATTCTTATACATCTGCTCGTAATATTTCTGGTAATCGCCGCTGGTGACGTGGGCCATCCAGTCGGGGTGGGCCAGATACCAGTCGATGGTCAGCACAATGCCCTTCTCAAACGGAGTCTCCGGGTACCAGCCCAGATCCTCCTTGATCTTGGTCGGGTCGATGCCGTAGCGGCGGTCATGGCCCAGGCGGTCGGCAACGTGGGTGATCAGCTCCTCGCTGATGCCCTCATCCTTCAGGCGGTCATGCAGCTGGGCAATGACCGTCTTGACGATGAAGATGTTCGGGCGCTCGTTGTGGCCGCCGACGTTGTAGACCTCGCCGTCCTTACCGCCGTTGGCGACCATATCAATGGCCTTGCAGTGATCCATGACGTACAGCCAGTCGCGGATCTGCATACCGTCGCCGTAAACGGGCAGGTTCTTGTGCTGCTTGGCGTTGTTGATGAGCAGCGGGATCAGCTTTTCGGGGAACTGATAGGGACCGTAGTTGTTGGAGCAGCGGGTGATGTTCATCGGCATGCCGTAGGTGTCATGGAACGCCTTGACGAACATGTCCGCGCTGGCCTTGGAGGCAGAGTACGGGCTGTGGGGGCACAGCGGGGTCGTCTCCATAAAGTAGCCCTCGGCACCCAGCGCGCCGTAGACCTCATCGGTGGAAACCTGCAGGTACTTCTTGCCCTCTTTCCAGGTCTTGGCGGCAGCGTCATACCAGGCATCCTTGCAGCACTGCAGCAGGTTCACGGTGCCCAACACGTTGCTCTCGACGAAAATTTCGGGGTTCTTGATGCTGCGGTCGACGTGGCTCTCGGCGGCAAAGTTGATGACGTAATCGGGGTCATACTTGGCGATCAGATCGGTAACGAGCGCCTTGTCGCAGATATCACCCTGCACAAAGATGTGGCGGGCGTCGTCCTCGATGTCCTGCAAATTCTCGAGGTTGCCGGCGTAGGTCAGCTTGTCAAGGTTGATAAGGCGGATATCCTCATACTTTTCCAGCATATAGTGGACAAAGTTCGAGCCGATGAAACCGGCGCAGCCGGTAACGAGATAGGTTTTCATAAATCAAAGTTCTCCATTCCAGTTTGCAAAAAAGTCCTTGAGGGCATCCTGCCAGTCGCGCATCTCGTCGCCGACGGTGCAGCGCAGCATACGGTTCTCCAGGGCGCTCCACGCCGGGCGGTTGGCACTGGCGGGGTTGGCGGCGGCGTACTGGGCGCTGGTGACAGGCTCGACCTTGCAGGAAAGCCCTGCTCCCTGCATGATGGCGGACGCGAAATCATACCAGCTGCAAATGCCGTTGCCGGTGCAGTGGTAGATGCCGTAATCGTGGCTGACGGCCAGCTTGAGAATATGGTAGGCCAAATCGACGGCGTTCGTCGGGTTGCCCAGCTGGTCGTTGACAACGGTGATTTTGTCGTGGGTCCGGCCCAGGCGAATCATCGTCTTGACGAAGTTTTTGCCGTAGTAGCTGTACAGCCATGCCGTGCGCACAATGAAGTGGCGGCGGCAGAACCGCTCGACATACTGCTCACCCAGCAGCTTGGTCTGGCCGTAGGCAGAGATGGGCGCGGGCACGGCGCACTCGTCCAGTGCAACGCCGCCGTTGGCCGTGCCGGGGAACACATAGTCGGTGGAAACGTGGATAAGCCGCGCCCCGATTTTCTCGCACGCCAGGGCCAGGTTGCGCGGGCCGATGGCGTTGACTTTAAACGCCGCGTCGCGGGCGGTCTCGCAGCCGTCCACGTTGGTGAAGGCGGCACAGTTGATGACCGTATCGGGCTGGTGGCGGCGGATGTAGTTGATGGTGGCCTCCCGGTCGGTGATGTCCAGTTCGTCCACATCTACCGGGATGACCGTGGCTTTGCGCAGGCGCTCGGGCAGTGGGCCGATGGCGCAGCCTTCCTCAGAAAGCTGGCGCTGCAGCTCGGTGCCCAGCTGCCCGCGGCAGCCGGTAATCAAAATTTTCATGCGTACTCCCCTGCTCTATCAGTATTGCAGCTTGTCGTCGGCGACATTCTTCAAATGCTGGCCGTAGGGGGATTTGCCATAGCGGGCGGCGCTTTCCAGCAGCTTTTCCTTGGTGATCCAGCCGTACTTGTAGGCAATTTCTTCCGGGGCAGAGATTTTGATGCCCTGGCGCTGCTCAACGGTCTGCACAAAGGTAGCAGCCTCGACGAGGGAGTCCATCGTGCCGGTGTCGAGCCAGGCATAGCCGCGGCCCAGCAGCTGGACATCCAGCTTGCCCTGGTCGAGGTACATCTGGTTCAGTGTGGTGATTTCCAGCTCACCGCGGGCACTGGGCTTGACCTGCTTTGCCATCTTCACGACCTCATTATTGTAGAAGTAGAGGCCGGTGACGGCGTAGTTGCTCTTGGGGTTAGCGGGCTTTTCCTCAATGTCGGTGGCGTGGCCGTCCTTGTCAAACGCGACGACGCCGAAGCGTTCGGGGTCGTTGACATAGTAGCCGAACACCGTGCTGCGGCCGTTGGCGGCGTTGGCGGCGGCGGTCTTCAGGCGCTTGGAGAAACCGGCGCCGTAGAAGATGTTGTCGCCCAGAACCATGGCGCAGCAGTCGTCACCGATGAACTCCTCACCCAGGATGAACGCCTGGGCCAGGCCGTCCGGAGAAGGCTGGACCTTATACTGCAGATGCAGGCCGTACTGGCTGCCGTCGCCCAGCAGCGCCTCAAAGCGCGGGGTGTCCGTGGGGGTGGAAATGATCAGAATGTCCTGGATGCCCGCCAGCATCAGCGTAGACAGCGGATAGTAAATCATCGGCTTGTCATAGACGGGCAGCAGCTGCTTGGATGTGACCATCGTCAGCGGGTAAAGTCGGGTGCCGGCGCCGCCGGCAAGGATAATACCTTTCATCGTTACAACTCCTTTAAAATTTTGGTGCAGTGCGCGCCGCCCATCCCATTGGGGCATAATCTCACACAATACGATTAAAGCTATTATACAGCATTTTGCAAGGGCACGCAAGGGGGAAATCTTGCCGTGATGTGTACCCATTTGTTGCCAATTTGTTACTATTTCTTTGCAATGCCTTGACGGATAGAACAAGCTGTGCTACAATACAAACAGTATAAACCACGATGGCACGTCGCTGCATCGTTTTTGATAGAAGCTAAAGACTGAATATGAGGAGGCGTTTTCTTCGATGAAACGCTTTTTTTGTGCGGCTTTTTTTGTGGCCGTCGTTGCGTTGCTGGCCGCCTGCGGCGCACTGAATGTAAACTCCGCCGCAGCCCAGGCTACGGCTACCCCCACCAGCTCTACTTCCCGCACACAGAAGAATGATTCCACCGTTAAGGTCAACGAGACCGCCGCCAAGGTGGATGTCGTCACGGCACAGAGCAGCGCCAGCCCCACCGCTACGGCGGCCCCGGCCCAGGTCGAGACCCCGGCCACCGGGGATTTCCCCGTTGTGTATCTGGCTGGCGTGGTAGGTCTTATCCTGATTTGCTCCGCCGGGCTGCTGATGCTGCGCAAAATCTGATGTAAACGCCCTCCGGGGCGTTTTTTTGTTTTTAAGCCTCCCCTGTCAAAAAAGGGTAGACGCCGAAGGCGGCCAGAGAGATTCCGACGAGCGTTCCCTTATGTGCCGCCACTTTCACAGAAAGGAGCCCCGTACATGCCCAGACGCTACCGCAAGCTGCGCGGGGATACCGCGTACTACCCTTTCGCGGCCCGCACCGGGTTACGCGCCCGGCAGCGCCGCCATGCGCGGCTGCTGCGCGTTCTGGGCACAGCGGCGCTGGCCCTGGCGGCGGTGCTGCTGGTGCGGCAGACTGTGTTCCGCGGCGGCCAGCCCAACGCCCCCGCGCCGATTGCCGCCGCACAGACCACCGCCCCCGGGCAGACCCATGTGACCGTTGCGCCGGTTGCCGCGACCCGGGACGCCCTGGCCGATACCCGCGAGGCCGATGCCGCCGCCCACACCACGCCGGAGTCTGCCGCCGCGCCCACCGTGGAAAGCCCCGCCATTTTGCCGCAGTACCGCGCATTATATGAAGAGAACCCCGATCTCGTCGGCTGGCTGCGCATCGACGGCACCGACATCGACCTGCCCGTGGTGCAGACCCCCGGCGACAACGAGTATTACCTGCGGCGCGGATTCGACCGCTTTTACGCCATGGGCGGCACCCTGTTTCTGGACGAGCGGTGCTCTCTCTCCCCCGATGCGCCCGCCGACAACTGGCTAATCTACGGCCACAATATGCGCGATGGTTCGATGTTTGGCCAACTGGTGTACTACCGCGACGAGGATTTTTACAAAGCGCACCCCACCTTCACGTTTGACACCCTGTACGAGCACGCCACCTGGCAGGTCGTGGCCGCGCTGGATACAGCCCTTGGCGCAGACGAACAACCCTACTACACGTTTTTTGACGCCGCCAACAAGCTGGACTGGCAGCGCCGGGTCGAGGCCATCACGGCGCTGGCGCTGTACGACACCGGCGTCACGCCCGAATACGGCACCCAGCTGTTGACCCTTTCCACCTGCGGCGATACCCGCCCTGACACGGACACCCGCTTCGCGATTTTGGCAATGCGGGTGGGATAACCCCTTGACATTTGCCCCCAATGCAGGTATAATATCAAAGTACCTTCACGCCGGTGTGTTGGAATTGGCAGACGAGACGGACTCAAAATCCGTTGGTGGTGACACCGTATGGGTTCGACCCCCATCACCGGCATTCCTTATACCTAAGCCTTTTAGCGGCTTAGGTATTTTTTGTGTGGCAGACAAGATTTCGGCTTGTCTGCCATTTTGTCTGCCACTTTTACCCCAAATGGCAGACAAAACGGATTTATTTTCCGTTGGTTTTGGCGGACAAGTTTGCCCAACGGAGCTTTTCTCCTAAGCAATTTTTCGCTTGGGAGATTTCTTTTTTTCGGGAAGTTCGCCAAGGTTGATTTTGCTGGCGATCATGTTCGCGGCTTCCATTTTGCTGTCCACGTCGATGTGGGCGTAAATATTGGCTGTGGTGGAAAAACTGGAATGCCCCAGCCACAGCTGTACATCGTCCGGGGCCACAAGATACCGGCACCGCAATCTTCTGTCCGCATCAAAGGTATTTCCGCAGGGTCGGCACAAGAACGCTCATATCGATTGGCTTTGCGATATGGTCGTTCATCCCGGCGTCCAGCGCCACCTGTTTATCTTCGGAAAATGCATTTGCCGTCATAGCGCCAATGGGGATATTCGCTTTTTGGGGATCGTCCATTCTTCGTATCACTTTTGTCGCATCGTAGCCGTTCATCACGGGCATCTGGACGTCCATAAGAATCAACTGATAAGTTCCGTCCGCAGCTTTTTCCAGCATATCCACACATTCCACGCCGTCTTTTGCGCGATCTACCGTACAGCCTTCTTCCTGCAATAGCTCGGTGGCGATCTCCGCGTTGAGGTCGTTGTCCTCGGTCAGCAGGATCCTAGTACCGCATAGGCACTTTTGGTTCGAAGGATTGATCTCTCGTTTCGCCTGTGCTTCCTCCTGCAATGCAATGCGGCAGGGAATGGTCACGGTAAACGTGGAGCCGACACCGATTTTGCTCTCCACCTCCACGGTGCCGCCCATCAGCCCGACCAGCTTTTTCACGATGCCCATCCCGATGCCGCTGCCTTCCACCTTGCTGACGGTGGACGTGCGTTCTCGTTCAAACGGCTCAAAGATACGCTCCTGGAACTCCTTCGACATCCCGATGCCGTTATCGGCAACGGTGATCACCGTATCGCACCAGCCCTCTTTTTCGCCGGGCTTCTGCGTAACATCGCAGCGGATCGTGCCGTTGGCGCCTGTGTATTTGACAGCGTTGCTGACGAGGTTCGTGCAGACCTCGGTCAGGTGCGGAACATCCGCATAGATATACGGGTGCAGCAGATGGGTCGTCACCGCAAGCGTTTGCCCCTTGCTGTCCGCCTGATTCCGAAACATGGCAATGCAATTGCGGAAATCCTTCTCGACATCCGAAACCGAATACTCCATCTCCGTCTTATCGTTCTCGATGCGGGCAAGGTCCAGCACATTGTTCAGCAGCATCAGCAGGTTCTGCCCGCACACCTGAATGTTCTCCATGTATTTTTCCAGCTTGGCAGGCTCGTCCGAATGCCGGGCGGCAAGGTCTGCGTAACCGATAATGGCGTTCATGGGCGTGCGGATGTCATGCGACATATTGAACAGGAAGGTGGATTTGGCGCGGTTCGCGCTCTCGGCGTTTTCCGCGGCGATCTGCAATTTTGCATTCAGCTCCTGCGTATCGTTCGCGGCTTTTCTTGCGGCAGCTTCGGCTTTGCGTGCCTTCTGGAGCAGCTTCAGGATTGCGAGCAGGATTACTGCCACAAAAATGCTGCTGACCAGCAGAACCATAACGAAGTTGTCCCTTATAAACTCGCCAAGGGTAACCTTCCGCGCGGCGCTTTTGTACATTGCCAGCGCGCCGGTAAGCATATTGGCCGGCATGGCCTTGATCGTTTTGTTCAGGATGGACAGCAGGATGCAGTTTCCGCTGTTGACCGCAAAGCAGGATTTAGCAGGATTTGGCAGCGGAACGCTGTAAAAGTCGTATTTCTTGCTGTAATTTTCCTGGCTGCTGACCCCTGTGACAAAGCAGTCCGCCTGTCCGTCCTTGACCAGCTTTGCCGCATCCTCCGGTGTGGCGCAGTCCACAATCTTCCACTGCGGATAATAAACCGCAAGGTACCTTGTCAGGGAGAGCTTGTTTTGGGGAACGGCAACGCGGTTCGCTTGATTTTCGTTAAAGTGCTGTTTGTTCGTGACCGCCATCATATTGGAGGTCCATGTTGTGTTGGTGCAGGCAACGCGATATTCTTCCGCCAGATTGGGACTCTGGTCGAAATGGAAAACCATGTCAATTTCGCCTGATTTCAGCGCATTGAGTTCTGCTTCTTTGCTGTCATACCCGACCATCTGGAATTCCAGTTCCTGATTTCCCAGACACTCTTTGGCAAACTGAATATAATCCGTTATTGTCCCGGTGATCTCCCCGGTGGCAGGGTCATGGGTGCTGACACCGCTGTCACTTGTCAGAAAGCCCATCCGGATTGCACCGTGCTCTTTGAGCCACGCCTTTTCCTCACCCGTAAGGATAGGGGTATAATCCAGCGAGAAATACCTTTTATAGAGATCCGCCGTATAAAAAGGATCAGCATCCTCCAACGCGCGCATCGCATTGTCCAGTTCTTCCTTGAGATCAGAACGGTCTTTGTTGAGCACATAGTAGATGGCGGATTTTCCCACGCGGGTTATGGTCGAGATGCCAAGCTCTGCCCAGCAGGATTCTTCCAGTGAAACAAAGCAGTCGATCTCATGGTTTGCCAGCTTTTGCTTCACATCCTCATTGTTGGAGATGTTGACATGCTGCGTTTTCAGGCCGTATTTTTCTTCCCATTCGGTCAGCATCACCTCCGACTCAGCTCCCATCAAAACACCGATCTTTTTGCCGTTCAGCGTTTTGAAGTCGGAAGCGGTGATGTCCTCGCGCGAAAGATCGGCGTAGAGGTAGTATTTTTCTTCGCCCATCGGCTCGTCCGAAAACAGCATTTCCTCGGCGCGGTCCTCCGTATAGGAAATATCACCCATGATGTCGATTTCGCCGTTTTTGAGTTTTTCAAAGCAGTCTGACCAGTCGCAGGTCACATATTCGAACTGCCAGCCTGTATAGCCGGATAAGGTCTGCAGTAATTCGTAGCCGTAGCCCTTTCTTGCGCCCCTCTCGTTGACATAGTTGAAGGTGTCCTCAAACGAGCCGACACGGACGACCTTTGCCGGGGCGGTTTCTGCGGCAGCCTTCACAGGGAGCGCGGCTGGCAGCAACAGCAGCAGGCACAGCATCGCACAGATGCTTTTCCATGTCGGGGTCTGCATGGCTTTGCACGTTCCGGAGTTTTTCATTCTTTCCCATCTTTCTCCGCTGATTTCAGGGAGAGCATGGAAGCACCATCCCCGTCAGGTTGTCAGCAGCGTCTTTGAACAGTTTATACCTATGAGTATAATATGTATTATAGCATTGCCGCAAAATCGTTTCAAGATTTTTTTCGTTATTTCGTTATGCAGGTATAGAATTATAACTAACGGTTGAGCCGGTAGCATAGGCAAGCTCTTAAAGGATACCTTATCGGCAAATCCCCAACAAAGGATTGCGAGCAAGCATCTTTCATCTTCATTACCTGCCCCCACCACTCTAATTGGGGGAACAGCATATCCAATGGATTTACCTTGACCCCGCCTTGCATCCACCCCAAAATGCAGGCGGAAACCTGTGCTGTCGCCGGTATTGCCTACATAACCTATAACCTGCCCTGCCGTTGTGTGCAGCAGTTTGCCGCCGAAGCGGCATATGAATATCATATTTCGACACGCCACGCAAGCCTTACCGCGCGCTTTGTGGCGTGTCTTTTTTTGCATACGCAGATTTGCGGCAAAAATATTACCCTGCGCGGCG
>QWCH01001736.1_pt1 | contig 32527 bp, 39 predicted proteins | sample 1972671 | NCBI WGS metagenome assembly QWCH01 (sample SAMN09866713, study PRJNA288562) | Human gut metagenome isolate term3_stool, whole genome shotgun sequencing... | isolation source: gut | host: Homo sapiens | place: USA: California
CCTTCCAATGTACTTATGTCTTGATCTTCTGGTGCGAGCTCTGGTTCGAATTCAGTTCTACAGAAATTACATCTGAGCTTACCGGTCTTGGTGTTGGTCGATATGTCTGTTGCGCCACACTTAGGACATTTGATCTGACCATCTTTTAAGCCGCTTGACATATCTATTATCTTTACATCGTCCTTCATAAGATCACCTATAGTCCTAGTAATTCTCTCTTCATCTTGTCAAATTCTTCTTGGGTTATGACTTCTGCTTCGAGAAGTTTCTTCATCTTGATTAATTTTTCTGTTGGATCTTCTGGTGGTTGGTTTTGATTTTGGTTTTGATTTTGTCCTTGACCTTGGTCATAGTAGCCTTGGTTTTGTCCTTGGTTTTGGTAGCCTTGATTTTGGTAGCCTTGGTTTTGGTTCATTCCGCCACCGAAATTAGGTTGGTAGGAGTTTCCTACATTTGGTTGTTGAACTCCACCCATCATATTTCCTGCTGCGTTCATGCCCATTCCCATAAATGCCATGTTTGCTCCGCCACCATTTTCTCCTGCGGCTTGCATACCTCTTGCCACTGATTGTTGCATAAATGAAGGCTGTCTTCACAATTTCTAAACCGCGGGTGGTTCTCCATTCGTAACCGTCTTCAACTGCAGCTGATAGAGATTTTGCAAATCCAATTTGATCTCCTTGGATCTTGCTCATCCTATTGCCCTGGTTGGGTCGTTGGTATAGTTTGAAAATGCTGCTGATAGACTGCCAACTACTTCGTTAAATAGTTGTTCTGAAGCTTCGTTATCCATATCGCTTAAATCGAAGGCTGGTGCTCCAGAACTTAGATATTTAACTGGAACGAAATTTTTTAAAAATAAGATTGGGTCCACGATTTGAACCGTGTATGTTCCTCTGGTTACTGCTCCTACTTGGGTGCCGAAGAAGGCGTCGTCCCAATAGATTTCACTTTGAGTTCCAAATCTATTGTTTGGTATTTCTTTTAAATTAACATAGAAAATTAATTGGTTAGTGGCTGGTATGCCTCCAAACTTAAATTTTTCCCAGGATGTTTTGACTAAGGAGTCCATCAGTCCGTCCCCTGAAAATATGGATTTTGAATTTGGATCGTCTGTGCTGTAAATATATCCGCCTATTTCTGTAATTATGCCGGTGATTGCTCCGTCTTGGATGGTTACAAGGGCAGTTCCTTCTGGACTATTGAACCTTTAAATGCTTGTATAAATCCCATTTTTTCCTCCTTAAATTAAATAATTTTTAATAAATTCTTTCAAATGTATCGGTTACCACGTCATATTTTAAGACCATGGTTCCAGTTTCGTTTATAAAGTAGTGTCCCACTAACTCCGCAAGATTTTCGTCAAATGGATTATCTTTTCTAAGGGTGATCCAAAAACCGATCTCCTTCCTGCCATGATATTCTACTTCGTAATCACTTACTTCTACTACATATGCGTCCTTGTCAAAGACTTTCTTTTCTTTAAGTTTCTTTATAAGTTCATTTCCTGCATTGTCCACTTTGAGTAGTCCAACTGGCACAGGTTTTTCATCTATGTAGACCGCTCTTTTCTTGGCATCCCAATTGACATTCATATCGAAGAGTTCCATCTATCGGAACTGGACCGGCTTTTATCTCATCTGAGAATAAAGCCTTGTCGTCTCCTATGGCTAGACGAATACTTGTGTGATCTTTTTCAATGGTCACAGTTAAGTCTTCTCTATGATATTCAACCTTTGCGCCGAGATTTTCTGCAATGACGCGGACCGGGACAAAGGTTCTGCTACTCTTAATGATCGGTGGCTGGTCTGATTTAATTAGCTTGCCATTTACATAGATCTTTACTTCGCTTGGCCCTTTAAATCCAGTCAGAAGTATTGCCACGAGAATCAGTAGTATGAGTTTAAATTTCTTCTGTTTTTTTGACATAGATTCCTCCTTATCGCTTGTATGGAAATGTTTTCACATTCTGTCTTTATCTTACAAAATTATTTTCTTTTGCACATCACCCGAAAGTATGACTTTTTAAAAATTTTTGAAATTTTTTCAATATATGAAATTAGTATAAATATATTCTTTTTGATATAATTAGTTTAAGAATTTCTTTATTTTGTTAAATTAATAATCGAATAAATTTTATTTTCTTTTTGGAAGGAGGCTACTATGTATCGCAAGGAAATCATAACTTATATCGTTTCTATATTTTTGGTTTTAGCCGCATGTGTTTTGCATGCTCTTGACTACTATAATTTAGTGAATTTTCCTGTGCATACCATAGTGCTTATCCTCTATACTTTTGTTATTTTCTTGTGGATACACAATATGATCAGTAGAGTCCTTAGACATTCTATAGTCACAAAATTTAAACTCATCGGCATACTTCTTATCTGTTACCTTACGATGAGGACTGTTAAGTACGAAATCTTTATAAATAATGAAGATGCTGTAAGAATTATAAGAAACTTCTACTTCGTCTTTCCACTTATTTTAACTCAGCTCGTGTTCCTCACATCTCTTCACGTCGGTAAATCTGAGAGAGAAGGTATAAGCAAGTATTGGAATATTATTTGGATACCTACTTGTGTAACTGCGTTATTAATCTTTACCAACGACTACCACGAACTCGTCTTCTCCGTTGACCCAAAGGTCAGAGGTCTAAGTATGTACGGTCCAGTATTTTATTTCGTAATTATCTACATAGGACTTTTAGCTCTTTGCACTTTAGTATTTACAATGATGCCATCTTTTAAGAATCGACATTTGGCTTCGGTAAATCTTCCGATCTTCATCATATTTATATGGGGTCTTTATACTTTTCTATTCATGATTGGTTGGGAGCCTTTTGAATATTTTAAAATTATTTTTAAGAGCGCAGAGTTTAACGTCCTTATGGTGCTACTATTTATTGAATCCTTGGTATTTATGAGACTTTTGCCTTCCAACAGGGGCTACGAATCATTCTTACAACTTTCTTCTCTAAATATTGGGATTATGGATTTAAATAAAGAGATGATATTCCGCCCGAAAAAATATAAAGATATTGATCTTGCTCTCGTTGACAAGGCGCTTAAATCTCCGATCTTTATCGATGAAGACACCCTTCTTGAAAGCGAAAATATAACCGGCGGCACATCATTTTGGTTTATAGATTTTACCGATTTTAACAATCTAAAGAGAAAACTCCTTTCCATGAGTGAAGATATGCTAAACGAAAACGAACTTCTAAAAGCGAATAATGCCTTGGAGAAAAATATGATCAAGGTTGAAGAAGCAAGAGAAATCAGAGAGCACATTCACATGAAGCTAAAGCCTCAGTTCGATCAACTTAAATATATCTTGATGAATCTTCCTGAAGATGAAGATCTATTTGAAGTAAAACTAAAACACGCGTGTTTCTTAGACGTGTACATAAAGAGATATTCCAATCTATTCCTTATTACTAAGAATAAAAAGATTCTAGACCTTGCAGAGCTCAGACTTGCGTTTTCCGAATCCCTCGACTATTTGAAACTAAGCGATGTTAATACGAGTCTTTATTGGAATCTAAGTGGCAGGTTCGATGCCAAGTACTGCCTTGACCTCTATAAAATTTTTCAATATGCGTTGGAATTTTACATGCCTGGTATAGAAAATCTTCAGGTGAGTCTGTATAGAAAGGACCGTATACCTACCCTAAGTATTAGAATTACCGGTGTAGAGCCGAAATCTTTCTTAAGTAAGTATAAAGATACCTTTGCTGATCGCGAAATCTTAATTGATGAGGATATAACAGCGGATGAAATAAACCTATGTATTTATCTTGGAAGGAGGCATTATGACTCTTTTTAATCTAAGCATCTATAACCTAGCCGCCCTATTTATATTTAACACCTTAGTCTTGGTTGCAAGTGTAAAAATTGTTGTAGATACAGCAAATAGCAAGCTATACTCCAAATATTTTGCACATAGTATATTCATCTTCTCATTGAGTTTTTTCTCTATGCAAATTTTGGCAGAGATTGGAACCGGCAGACTCTACATAGCAAAACCTATGGTGGACCTTCCCGTTTACTTATTTATAATCTATGATTTGTTCCTCTGTGTCCTTGAAATTATCTTTGCCATAAGCTTTATAAAGACTAAAAACAGAATCATAGGCAAGAATTCCATAAAAGAAAGCATGGATAATCTTCCTGACGGAATCTGTTTTTCAAAACTAGATGGAACACCTATTTTGGTAAATAGAGTAATGCAGGATATTAGCTACGCAGTATTCGGAAACATGCTTGTAAATGACATTGTCTGTGCAGAAGATATAAAAAATAACAATATAAAAAAGGATGCTCGTATCTTGCAAAAGGATCCTCTAGTTATAGAAGCTTTGGGAGATATTTGGCAGATACAGATAGTCCTTCACGAAAATGTGAGGGAAACATTTGCATATAAAATCACCCTTGAGTGGGGTCTGTACCAAGAGATTGAAGAAAAGAATAGACAGATTGAAAAGATTAACAGAAGTCTCAAAGAATATCAAAAGAACGTGGCAGAGTACACTAGACAGAAGGAAATCCTGCAGGCGAAAGTCAAGATTCATGACAAAATTGGTCAATCACTAATCTATTTTAAAAGATACTTGGACATGGATGAAAAGACGAAGGAAGATCGAGATAAACTCATAAACTTATGGATGGAAAGTCTTGTTATGCTAAACGAAAAAGAAAATTTCTTAAGTGAAAATGATGATTCTTCGAAGAATGAAGCAAAGTTTGAAAAACTCATCTCCACCGCAAAAGATATCGGAGTTATGGTCCACTTAGACGGTGAAATTCCAAGGGACGAAGGTGATCTAAATCTCTTGGTCGATATAGTTCACGAGGCACTTAACAATGCTATTCGTCACGGTCAAGCAAAAAATATATGGATTACATTGCAAGAAGGAGATTTAAATATCCATTGCAAGATAAGAAACGACGGCATATTAGCTAAAGAACCGATAAAAGAAAAGGGCGGTCTCAAAAACATCCATCAAAGGATAAAAAGTTTTGGTGGCAAGATGAATATAGAACTTAATCCACAATTCACCTTGGACCTATCCTGGCCAAAAGGAGGAAACTATGACCTATAAAATAATGATTGTAGACGATCAGTTCGTCTCCAGAGAAATGTTTAAACTATATATAAACCAATGCCCAGACTACGAAGTTGTCTACTGCGTTGACACCGCCATGTTTGCAGATACCTATGTACTAAATACTAAACTGGACCTGGTAATCATGGACATACTGATGCAGGACGGTTCAAATGGCCTCGATGCTGCAGAAAAGATAAAGAAATTAAAACCAGAACTTAAAATCATAGCCGTTACAAGTATGCCAGAAGTTTCCTGGATGGATAGGGCAAAAGAGATCGGCATCGAAAGTTTCTGGTACAAAGAAGTCTCAGAAGAGACAATCTTAGAAATAATCGAAAGGACACTCAGCGGAGAATCCATCTATCCAATTAAAACTCCAGAGGTGAAACTGGGCATGACTAAATCCACCGACCTAACTCCGAGGGAGATCCAAGTGTTAAGACTCCTAACCACAGGAGTGGGTAACGACGAAATCGCAGAAAGCTTAGGCATCTCACTAAACACAGTTAAGACCCATATCCAACATCTCTTGGACAAGACCGGATTTGCAAGTAGGACACAACTTGCAATTCAAGCGCGCATCACAGGATTTGTAATAGAAGACGATTAAAATTAAACAAAACGAAACCCCTAGCTAAATGGGGGATCAAGTACAAAAAGGGCTCTCACGAGCCCCAATTTTTTTGAAATTTAAAGGACCGTTGGTCCCCCTTTAAATGATTTCTATTTATTTTTAAAACATGGTTAAGATGTATCCGTCGACAGCTGAAACGATGGTATACATTATTAGCGCCCTTACAAATGAATCGATGTGCGGTTTCGGATCTTGGTAGAGGGATTTGTCCAGAATTTTGGTAAATCTTATGCGTTTTGTATTTCTCCACCAGATGAGATCTACTACGACTAAATCAAATATATTTAGCGCCTGTCCCATTATAAATAGAGATTTGAAATTTTGGATAAAATCTCTTTGGCGAATAAATATTCCAAATATTATAAAAATTACCAAGAATACTACTAAATTCGCCACAAAGTTTCTAGTCTTACTCGTTTCTTTGAATCTTCCATTATATTCTTCTATCTCTTGTACTTTTTTCTTAACTTCATCTGGATAGGTGGAGTAGTTTTTTAAATTCTTATGGTCCGTGCCCGTTCCCAAAAAACATAGGGAAAAAAATATGGCACACATGACCAAGGTTTCGATTAAAAGCATGTTTCCTCCTCGATTTATATTAATTATATATCAGTTTTGCATATTTTATTTCTAAATTTTGCGACTGTTTTTTTTAATTCATATCCATTATAAAATTTATATTTGTACTTACAGAAGTTTATGTCTTATGCAATCGATTAAAAAGCAGTTCATCTCCGGTTCTAAACTCAGTTTTAACTTCGGTTTCTCGTTGGAGTTTTGTACTCTAAGTATCATCTCTTCAAAGTCTTTCTTTTCCTGTTTAAGTTCTGTGATGGTTGTCTTTTTTTCTTCTTCGCTGTCGTATTCATCCTCCGCCGCTTCTTCAATGGTCATGTCCAAGTAGGATATATTCTTTTCAACAAGTTTTAAGAACAAATCCTTCTTGCCCTTTAGCCACAGTGTGTAAAAGTAATGGTCCCAGTCCAGGGTGTAGTACTCCTCTATATTTTCTTTTTCCCAGGATTCTAGGAATTTATCATAATCCCCAAGCACATAGTATAGGTCAAATATTTCATAGTCATTTATTTCATCGGTGCTAAGATGGTAGTTTTCATCCATTCCAATCTTAACTTGGTCTAGATAAAATCTCGCTCTATCGATATTTCCAAGGTAGGCTTCGCAGTAGGAAAGTGATAGTAGTAGCCTCATTCTATTTGGATATTCTCTTAGAAGTTCTCTAAAATTTGCTGCAGCAAAAATATAATTCCCTTCCTCGTAGAGACAGACCGCATAATTAAAAGCGTGCTCATATTCATTTTCAATTTCAATTTCTCTCGCCATTTTAAAATAATTTGTGCTTAGATGAAGATTTTCCTTCGAATGGTCGTATTGATATTCGCTGAAATAGTAGATTCCAAGAGCCTTAGCCGTTTCCGCATAGGGAGAAATCAAATCATATGCCAACTTTAAATACTCCAATCTTTTTTCGCCATAGTAGTAAAAGGCAAGGTCTGTGTAGATTCTTGATTTTTCATCATCGGAAAGAAGTGCAGAGTTTTCCTTTAGAAAATCCTCCAGCATTTCCACTGATTCATCATCTTTTCTAAGCTCCATCTTTGCCGAAGCAAGATTTAGTAGAACATCCAAATCAAGTGGATGCTCTTCTTTCTTTTTAAGAAGATAATCCTCCATCTTTTCAAAATATTCAATGGAGTGGTCGTAATCATCGAGAAAAGGCTCGTCATACCTGTCTTCATATTGAGTTTTTAAACTTCGCCAATACGCCTTTATTTCCTTTAACATTTATTTTCCTTTTATATATCAAAATTCTATAGCGGTTTAATATTTAAACCTTATCACTTGCTTTTTAGCATCTACTTCCGCTTCAACCCCAAAAGGTATGATACACCTAGGAGTGGCGTGACCTACATTAATATTGTAGAGAATTGGAAGTTTTTCATTAGTTATTTCTCCTAGCAAAATTTCTTTGTACTCGTCGTAGTATACTTCGTCTTGTGGTTTGCCGATGAGCACTCCTGATAATACATCGAATATTCCATAATTCTTTAGAGCACGAATCATTTTTCTATAGAGTTCTGGGCTGGATTTCGTTTCGCTAGTTTCAAGGAGCAGTATTTTGCCCCTCCAATCCTCTAGGCTCGGAAATAATTTATATTTCTCGCACATTTCTACCGTGTCATCGAATATCTCATTTACAAAAATATCATAGATTGACTCTATGCATCCTCCTAGAATTTTGCCTTCGAATGTAGAGTTACCCCTTAGCAGTTCAAAACCAGAGTTTGGAAAACTCTCCATGCTTTGACCAAGTGCATCCTCGCTGAAGTCTTCCCTTTCTTTATACCAAAGGTCGCTAGGTCTTATCTCTTCAATCCTACCTGTTTTTATTAACTCCTCAAAATATTTCTTCGTATATGGAAGCATCTTTTCTGAAAGTTCGCATACATCTGGGAGAAACGCCTGACCATAAAAAGTTTTTATTCCCACCTTATTTAACATAAAATGGTTCATCGTCGTATCAGAAAATCCGAGAAACACTTTTTGTTTCGCTACATTTTTAAGTTCGTCATTGTCAAATAGGTATGGAAGAAGTTTATATGTATCCACCCCACCAATTGCACATAGAATCATGTCTATGGAATCATCTTCAAATGCCTGCAACAGATCCTTCGCCCTGCACTCCGGATGATCTTTTATAAATTCCATTCCTTTAAGAGCGTTCGGCAGAAATTCAACTTCTATGCCATAATCGTTTAATCTCTTAACCCCTAAATCCACCTCATGTTTTACAAAATCTTCTCCCAAAACACCTGAGGAGAGGCTTACTATTCCTATTTTTTTAATCATTTCCATCACCTAAAATTAATTTATTATTTCAATTATAAACTAAAAAGAGAGCCTGTTAAATAACAAGCCCTCAAAATATTTTTTTACATATTAGTAAGTCCGCCGTCTGAAACTAAAATTTGTCCAGTGATGTTTGACGCTTGGTCAGATGCAAGGAAGAGTAGATTCGAAGCAATCTCTTCAGCAGTTGCAACCATCTTATCAAGTTTTGGACCTCTCATGACAACTTCCATTCCCTTTTCGTCAACGTTTGAGAAGTTTTCCATAATTTCAGTTGCGATACCACCAGGAGCTACCGCGTTGCAACGAATCTTGTCGTTTGCATACATAGCAGCAGTGTTTCTCACAAGACCGTGGATTGCGCTCTTAGACATAGTGTAAGCCACGCCAGCCTTGCCGCCTCTTATGCCAGCGATTGAAGTCGTAGCCACGATTGCACCGCTATCCTTCATAAGAGGGATCGCGCCTTTGAAAAGTCTAAAAGTTCCCTTCACATTGATATCGAAAATTCTATTTAAATTTTCTTCGGTGCAGTGAGTAATAGGTTCAAAATTGTCCATCACGCCCGCATTTGCAATAAGCACATCAAGCTTATCATTTTCATTCTTAACCTTTTCGAATAGACTTTCCACGTCTTCTTTTTTAGAAACGTCGCAAGTAACAGGCACTATTTCGCCCTTGCCGCCTAGCATGTCAATTTCATTAGTAAGAGAAAGAAGTTTTTCTTCTCTTCTAGCAATGGCATATACCTTTGCACCTTCCTTTGCCGCCATGATGCTCGCAGCTCTGCCAACACCTGAAGAAGCACCGGTAATAATAACAACTTTATTTTCAAATCTCATAATGATCCTCCCTTTAAATAATTTATTCTATATTAATACTATACCCTATTTTGAAAATAATTATCTTTTTTTGTTGGTTTTGTTTTAAAATATGGAAAATATAAATGCTATCCGGATAGCATCAGAATAATTATTATTTCACTTTCCAATACTTGTTTAAATATAGGTCAGATCCTTCGACTTCGACGGCAAGCCGTCTTCGCTCAGGATGACTGTAGTTGGGATGGGCTTCGAATGGGTATGACCATGGCGAGGTCAAACACTGATGATTATCCGTAGCGGAAGCAATCTGCTTCCATTATAAAAACATTTGGTCATTTCATTTGCATATACTTGACCTTCGGAAATTATACCCGTTCGACTTCAGAGCCTTCGGCTCTTACGCTCAGGGTGACTGCAGTTGGGAGGTTCATTGTAGCGTCGAAGCCCTAGCCGAAATCTCTGATTTCGTTGCAGGTCTCGTGCATAGTTCCAAAGAAGCCAAACGCAGTGAAGGCTGATTTGCAGAACTCTACTGCCTCTCAGGGTGACTGTAGTAAGTATTATTTTGATTTAAAATAAAAACCCCTGTTAGTCCAGGGGTTTTAAACTAGTTTTCTAGTTCACTTTCTTTTCTTCTCTTATTCTTTCTGATAACAGTGGAAGTATGGTGAATAGATCTCCTACTATTCCGTAGTTTGCAATTTTCATTATCTTTGCATCCTTGTCGCTATTTATGGCTATGATTAGTTCTGATTCTTTCATTCCATTGGTATGTTGTAATGCTCCAGAGATTCCAACTGCTATATATAGTTTTGGTTTTACAGTCTTGCCTGTTACTCCTACTTGTAGACTCTTATCTGCCCAGCCGTTATCTACTACTGGTTTTGTAACTCCAAATTCTGCTCCTAGTGCTTTTGCTAAGTCCTTCACAACTTTTAGTCCTTCTTCGTCTTTTACACCCATTCCTGCTGCGACGATCACTTCTGCGTCTTCTAAGCTTAGATGTTCATGTTCTTCGTCCTTAGCGAAGGAAAGTATTTTGTTAAGTGGACTTTCTACTTCAATCTTTTCTTCTATTACTTCTGCTTTGTGTCCTTCATCGTGGAATAGTTCTACTCCGGTCTTGTTGCCAACGGTTCCTATCTTAGGTGTGCTTGTGATTCTTATGTCTGATAGGAGTTTGCCGTCGAATGTTGGTCTGATCCACATGATGTCTGATTTATCTTCTGTAAGTTTTATTTCTTGGCAATCTGCAACTAGTCCGATTTCTCTCTTAGCTGTGATTCTTCCACCGATATCTCTTCCGTTTACTGATGATCCGATTAGCACTGCGTATGGTTCGTACTTGTCAATTAATTTATCTAGTGCATGGGCAGCTACCTTTGAATCGAATTGTTTGAATTTTTCATCTTCCACTAGGATTACTTTGTCTGCTCCATATCTTTCTAATTCTTCTATAAGTCCAGCTCTTTTTTCTGTAAATAGCACTGCAACTACTTGTCCACCTAGACCTTCTGCTAAATGTCTTGCGTTTGCTAGTAGTTCAAATGTTAGATTTGTGATCTTTTGTTCAAATGTTTCACAAACTACCCAAATATTTTTACTCATATTCATAATTCACCTTAGATCCTTTTGTTGTCCTTTAGTATTTTTATGATTTCTTCTACTTTTTCTTCATCGCTATTTTTTTCGATGATGAGTCCCTTTTGTACTTCTGGTGGTGCAAATACTGATCCGACTACTGTTCTAGATCCCTTCATGCCCATCTTATCAAGATCGAAATCAATATCTTTTTCTGTCAAGATTTTTACTTCTTTAGTCACTTCTTCAGATTTCTTAGGATTTATATTTTTTCTAAGAGTGCTTACAAGGGCTGGCATCTTTACAGATTCTTCTTGAAGTCCGCCGTTTATTCTTCTCATAGCTATGACTTCGTCACCTTTTACTTCTACACTTTCTGCATAAGTTAAAGAATTAAGTCCAAGTTTTTCTGCAAGTTGTGGTCCAACTTGTCCAGTGTCTCCGTCCAGGGTTTGAGTCCCAGTAAGTACTAAGTCAAATTCTCCAAGATGTTTTGCAGTGGTTGAAAGCACATATGAAGTCGCAAGTGTATCTGATCCTCTAACTGCCATGCTGGAGATGATGTAGATTTCATCTGCTCCCATTGAATAAGCAACTTCGAGTTCCCCTTTAATGAAGTCAGGTCCCATTGATGCAACCACAACCTTGCCACCGTGTTTCTTTTTAAGTTCGCAGGCTGTATAAATAGCTGCTAGATCTGGTGGATTTATTATGCTTTTAACTCCATCTCTTATAAGATTGTTGGTTTCTCTATCTATTTTGCAATCGGAAACTTTTGGTACTACCTTTGCAAATACTAATATATTCATAAATACCTCCATAATTTATATCATAATAGTATTATACCCCTCTTCATTTAGTAGAAGCAATTTTCTTAATTTATTATTGATTTTACCACCTTTTAATTTTCTTTCTTTTTAGATAGAATAGAAGAGAGGTGTAAGATGAGTAAAAAGAGTTTTTTTGATGGCTTAGAAGAAAAATGGCAAAAGGAAAAAAAGGTTCGTATTGCCGCTAGGAAGCGACAAGCAAAATTAAAAGAAGATTTAAGAGAAGAAAATAGAAATCTGACCAAAGAAATGCGTTTTAAAAAACTCTATAAATTTTCTTATATCGTTGTAATATATATAATTGCAAGAATGGCATTTAGATATTTTATGCATAAAGATGTATTTGTAGCTAATGATATTCTGTTTGGAATCATCACCCTGGGTATCTATGCTCTTTATATTTTTAAATGGGCAAAGGAGAAAAAATAATGAAAATAATAGCTACTACTACATTCGGCTTGGAGGCGGTTCTTAAGAGAGAACTAATCGCCCTTGGCTACGATGTAACTACTGAAAACGGAAGATGTATCGTCGAAGGAGATCTAAGAGATATTGCAAAACTAAATCTAAATCTTAGATGTGCAGACAGGGTTTTGATCGAACTTTTAAATTTCAAGGCGACTACATTTGAAGATCTATACCAAGGAGTATTGAAATTTCCTTGGCATGAATATATATCCATAGACGGCAACTTTATCGTGCAAGGCCGTTCTAAAAATTCAAAACTATTTTCTGTATCTGACTGTCAAAGGATCACAGAAAGAGCGATCATTGACGTCATGAAAGAGCATTACGACATAGATTATTTTGAAAAATCAAAAGAAAGATACAAACTAGAAGTTGCTCTTCGTGATGATATAGCAAGCGTGACCCTAGATACTTCTGGAGATGGACTTCACAAGAGAGGATACAGAGCTCGCAACTACAAGGCTCCCCTATCTGAAACTATAGCCGCAGCACTGGTTATGCTTTCATATTGGAATCCAGATAGGATTCTTCACGATCCATTCTGTGGTTCTGGAACCATCCTTATAGAAGCTGCCATGATTGGCAAGAATATTGCACCGGGACTCATGAGAAAATTCGACTTTGAAAAATTTAAATTCTTTGACGAAGAAATCATGAAAGAAGAGAAGAAACTCGCCTACGAAAGAATCGACTACGACAAGACTCTTAAAATATACGGCTCTGACATAGAACGCGGTGCCATAGAAATCGCAAAGGACAACGCAGAACTCTTGGGACTAGAAGAAGATATAACCTTCTTTGAAAAAGATATAAGAGATCTTATAATCGGCGACGATTACGGTGTCATCATCACCAACCCTCCTTACGGAATAAGAATCGGAAAAGATGTTAAAGAACTAGAAAAAGAACTGGGACTTCTTCACAAATCATGTCCAACCTGGAGCGTCTACGCAATCTCAGGAGACGAAGATTTCGAGAAGAATTTCGGCAAAAAAGCAGATAGAAATAGAAAACTCTACAACGGAGGAATCAAAACCTACTATTATCAATACTTAGGACCTAAACCTAGGGGGTAGTTATGGAAAAACTTAGCTCTAAAATTAATTTAAATATCTTAAATGGAATAGCAGACCTAGTGAGAGTTTTGGATTCAGACAATCAAGTAATCTTCGTAAACTCTGCAATGGAAGAGCTAATGGGCGCATCTGCAAAGGAGATGACCTGCGAACCTGATGGAAGATACTTCTGCAACCTTTCCGTAGCAGAAAGGACGCTAAGGACAGGAGAGATCATCCAAAGAGAAGAATATATAGAAGGCAATTTCTATTCTGTAAAATGCTCCCCTATCTTTGACGGCGAAGAAATCGTCGCGGTGGTAGAAGTCTTTCGAAACATCACCATGGAGAAGAAACTTCAAAGGGAGATAATAAATAAAAACAAAGAGCTGGCAACAGAAATGAACGAAGCGAAGAAGATCCAAGTAGGTCTACTTCCAGAAAAAGGATTCATCGGTGGAGCTATGATAGATTACCTCTACAAACCTTCCAATATACTAAGCGGCGATATGTTCAACGTCTTTGAAATAAATAGAGATAACTTGGGAATCTATATTTCAGATACAGTAGGCCATGGATTCGCAAGTAGCCAGGTGACCATGTTTGTAAACTTCATGTTCAAAAGTCTCACCACCAAGGCACTTCTAAATCCAGCCACAGCACTAGAAGAAATAAAAAAGAAATTCAACTCCATAGACTTGGATGTAAATATTTACTTCACCTGTTTTTACGGAGTATATAATAGAAAAGAAAACACATTTAAATTTTCAAACGCCGGTCACAACCCTTGTCCAATCCTCTCACGAAATAGGACGAGCTATGAACTACTAACAGCAGGGCTACCAATCTCAAGAATGTTTGAAGACGTAACTTACGAAGACAACGTGGTGGATCTCTTCTGCGGAGACAAACTACTATTCGTAACAGACGGCATCCCAGAACTTAAAAATTCATCGGGAGAAACCTACGGACTAAAAAGACTCGGAGATATACTAAATAGACATAATATAGATGAACTACAAGAAATAAGAACAGATGTAGTCCACTTCACAGCGAAAGAACCAAAAGATGATATGACCGCAGTGCTAATAAAAATAATGTAAGCGTCCAAAGGGCGCTTTTTTTATTTACAATTTACAAAATCTTTTAAAGATGTTCTCCCAGAATTTCTCGAAAAAATATTAAATATTATTTCTAAACAAACCACGCACTACTCACAAAATTAAAATAATTTGATTATTATTTAAGTTTTTAAATAAAACTATACAAATATCTAAATCAAGCGGTGCATTTTAATTTATACTTCTAATAATCCATTACTATGCTAATACTTTTTCGCAAATGTTTACAAAAAATTTTACTTTAGTGGTATAATTAAATTAACAATGTTATTTTATTGACATTTAAATTATTAAGGGGGACTATAATGGATTTTAATTTGGACAAACAGCACCTTCTATTACAAAAAATGTATAGAGACTTTGCTGAAAACGAAGTAGAACCAATAGCAGCTGACATTGATATTTCAGAAGAAGTACCTTACGAAAATATCAAAAAACTTGCAAAGTACGGATTTTTCGGTATTCCTTTCCCAAAGGAATATGGCGGACAAGGAGCAGACTATGTCGCTTACGCTATGGCAATCGAAGAACTTTCTAAGAAATGTGCAACTACAGGTGTAATCGTATCAGCTCATACATCACTTTGTGCTGCACCTATCTATGAAAACGGAACTGAAGAACAAAAGAAAAAGTATCTTCCAGACCTACTATCTGGTAAAAAAATCGGTGCTTTCGGTCTTACTGAACCAGGTGCAGGTACAGATGCAGCAGGACAACAAACTATAGCTGTACTAGATGGAGATAACTACATCCTTAATGGTACCAAAATATTCATTACAAATGCAGGTTTTGCAGATGTATTTATCATAATAGCTATGACAGACAAGAGCCAAGGAACTAAAGGTATCTCAGCATTTATAGTTGAACGTGGATTCGAAGGTTTCAGAGTTGGAGAACCAGAAGACAAGATGGGTATTAGAGCATCTTCAACCTGCGAACTTATTTTTGAAAACTGTAAAGTTCCTAAAGAAAACCTACTTGGAAGAGAAGGTAAAGGATTCGGTCTTGCTATGAAGACTCTTGACGGTGGTAGAATCGGTATCGCTTCACAAGCTGTAGGTATTGCAGAAGGAGCAATCGACGAAACTATTAAGTATACAAAAGAAAGAAAACAATTTGGAAGAAGAATTTCACAATTCCAAAATACACAATTCCAACTTGCTGATATGAAGACAAAAGCAGAAGCAGCTCAACTACTAGTATATAGAGCAGCAGACGCTAAGCAAAACAAAATACCATACTCACACTACGCAGCTATGGCTAAATTATTTGCTTCAGAAACTGCATCCGATGTAACCAGAAGATGCTTACAATTATTCGGTGGATACGGATACACCAAAGACTATCCTATCGAAAGAATGATGAGAGATGCAAAGATAACAGAAATCTACGAAGGTACATCCGAAGTAATGAGAATGGTTGTATCCGGCTGGATGGGAGTTAAATAGGAGGTAAATGATGAAAATAGTTGTTTGTATTAAACAAGTACCGGACACAAATGAAGTAAGACTAGATCCTGTTACCAACACTCTAATAAGAGATGGAGTTCCTAGTATCATAAACCCAGATGACAAATCAGGACTTGAAACTGCACTTAAAATAAAAGACGAACATGAAAATGTAGAAGTAACCGTAGTATCAATGGGACCTCCACAAGCAGAACTAGCACTTAGAGAAGCCCTAGCAATGGGAGCAGACAAAGCAATCCTAGTAACAGACAGAGCATTCGGAGGAGCAGACACCTGGGCAACATCATGTACAATCGCAGCAGCACTAGAACACCTAGACTATGATTTAATCATCACAGGACGTCAAGCAATCGACGGAGACACTGCACAAGTAGGACCACAAATTGCAGAACACCTTGGAATCCCACAAGTATCATACGTAGAAGATCTAGAACTAAACGGTGACCATCTAACAGTTAAGAGACAATTTGAAGATAGACACCACGTACTAGAAGTAAAACTACCATGCTTAATAACCGCACTAACAGAACTAGCAGAACCTAGATACATGTCAGTAGGCGGAATCTATGACGCATATGAAAAAGAAATAACAACTTGGGGACTTGAAGACATAAAAGACAAGCTAGACCTTGCAAACATTGGACTAAAAGGATCACCAACAAAAGTTAAGAAATCTTATCCAAAACAAGGTAAAGGCAAAGGCGAACTACTAAAAGATCTATCAGCAGACGAAGCAGCACAAGCAATAGTAGCAAAACTTCAAGAAAAGTATATAATCTAAGAGGTGAATCATGAGTAAAGACGTATATGTATTTATAGAACAAAGAGACAACCAATTACAAAAGGTTGGCATCGAGCTTCTAGGAAAAGCAAGAGAACTTGCTGACGATTTAGGCCAACAAGTAGTAGCAATGCTTCTTGGTGACAACGTAAAACAACACGCAGAACTTCTAATTCACCACGGAGCAGACAAAGTAATCGTAGTAGAAGATCCAATGTTAAAAGAATATGTGACAGAACCATACGCAAAAGTAGTAGCACATATCATCAAAAAATATGATCCAGAAATAGCACTATATGGCGCATCATCAATAGGAAGAGACCTAGCACCAAGACTAGCAGCTAGAATCCACACAGGACTAACAGCAGACTGTACAGGACTAGAAATAGACGAAGAATCTAAAAACCTACTAATGACAAGACCAGCATTTGGTGGAAACCTAATGGCAACCATCCTATGCGAAGACTTCAGACCACAAATGGCTACAGTAAGACCAGGCGTAATGCAAGCACTACAAACAGACACAAGTAGAAAAGGCGAAGTAATAGAAGAAAAAGTAGACTTCGAACCAAAAGACATGAACGTAAAAATTGTAGACATCGTAAAATCTGAATCAAAGAAGAAAGACATCACAGAAGCAGCAATCCTAGTATCAGCAGGACGTGGAATAGGCGGACCAGAAGGATTCCAAAACCTACAAGACCTAGCAAAAGTACTAGAAGCAGAAATCTCATCATCAAGAGCAGTAGTAGACGCAGGCTGGACAACCAAAGATCGTCAAGTAGGACAAACAGGTAAGACAGTAAGACCAGAAGTATACTTCGCACTAGGAATCTCAGGAGCAATCCAACACGTAGCAGGAATGGAAGACTCAGACTTAATAATAGCAATCAACAAGAACGAAGGAGCACCAATCTTTGACGTAGCAGACCTAGGCATAGTAGGAGACATAAACGCAGTAGTTCCAAAACTAACAGAAGCTCTAAAGAGAGAAAAGAAACTAAAAGCAGAAATCGAATAAAATAACAAAAGAAAAACTATTGGCGAAAAACCAATAGTTTTTTTATTTTTTGTAATATGTAAATTTTTGAATCTTTCTGAAAATAGCAGTCTATAGAGCTTCAAACCTCCCAGCTAGTCACCCTGAGCGAAAAACCAAAGGTTTAGAGTCGAACTGGTATAACTTGCCTAGTACAATAAAAATGACGTAACCATAAAAAATGTAAACTAAAAGTTATCTCACTTCAAATTAGCAATATACTCTGAATTAATAGGATTGTTTTTACAATAATTTTTTAATCCACTCTTTGAAGGATAAATACTAAAACTTTCAGACAACGCAATATCCATATCTAGACTAAGATTAGGATTTTTGATGTTACATTCAGATCCTTCATCAAGAAAAATTTTTAAACAATTATAAATATGGTCATCAGAGGAATAGTTTTTTTGCAAAGCAATTATATACCTGTCGACTTTAGCTTTAGAAATCCCCTGTTCAACTAATTTGTCAATAATGCCAATATATTTTTCTTTGCTTCTCAAATTTTTATCTCCTCATTTTAGTCCTATATGAAATTACATAACTCTCAAACCTATTCTTTATTTCTTTTTTCTTCAATTAAAATTTCTAGCTCTTTTAAATCTTCCTCTGTAGCATCCTTTTTAATAAAATTTCTTGCGGCGCTCCTGTTCCTTAAATATCTTGCTCTATCACGATTTTTTTCTTGCCATCTTTTATTCGCTTCTGTTTGTGGATTTTTTTCTATCATCATTTTCACCTCTTATTTATTCTTTCCAAAATGGGCGTTGAATTTTCTTAATATTTCATTTTCCATTTCTAGTTCCTTTATTCTTTTTTGCATTTTCAGTTTTTTGTCCTGTTCTTCCCAGCCTGACATGCCTTTTGCTTTAAATTCGTTGACCCATCTATGGACGGTTTGCGGGTCTAAATCATATTTTTCACATATTTCTTTAATTGGAATATTTTTAAATTTCAGCATTACTATTTTATATTTAAATTCTGGTGTGAAGGTTCGTCTTTTTTCTTTAGACATTTGTCTTCCTTTCTTTTTATATTATCAATGATGTTTATAATCTTGTTATACCCGGTCCCTTCGCTCATTGATTATGTCCTTTAGTGTTCTTTTCTTTAAACAATTTCTCTAGGTAGTCGTCACCCTTATGATAGCCCGACTTTTGTTTGAGCGTAAACGCCAAGGTGGAACCAAAAGTTCGCACCTCTTAAAAATCTCTCTCCGAATAAATTTTTTTAGAAAGTTGAAATGATAATAATAATACAAACGCCCAGATGACAAGCGCAACCATTGCACTGACAGTTTTATTCATAAAAACTATACGTAAAACTGTTTTAAACTGTTCGCCAAAAAATGTACCAATCAAACCCGCAATACCAACAAGCAAAAATGGAATCATCGCAAGAGTTTTTCCCTTTTTATACCCATGTTTAAAATAAATCGGATATTCTATAAAAATTATAAACAAGGAAACAGCTCCTGTAACCAGTGCTACAAGCAATAAACCCTGTCTCCCATTCTCCATTGGCCATATTTTCGCTATAATCAGCGCCAACATTACACCAACTATAAGCATTACTCCAACAAAAATCGCAGAAAGTAAGTATCTCCCAATTACAACATCTTTTGATTTAATTCCAAAGAGTTTATATAAAGGATCTATACCAGATTCTTCTCCTACTAAAAAAGGATAACCTGAGAAAAGCATGGCAAACATTTGAGCTATAGCCAGTACTGTTAAGGAATTTTTCGACAATACTCCATAGAAAGTTCCCAATGCTGTGAGTATAATCAAGTTCTTTATCGTCAAGTAAGGTCTAACAGACAATAGGTCTAATTTTAAAACTTTAATGATGTCCATTATTTTTTCCTCCCGTACAGAATCATGATTCTATCAATCGAAATTTTATCTTCAACATAGCCTGGAGGTATGTTATTTATATCCGCACGTTTCACCAAATATTCCGTGCTGTATTCGCTTATCTTTCTTCCTAATACTGCATCTTCATCAATATTTTTTTGATTATTTGAATCACTCTTTAATATCATAAAATAATTTAGAAAATCATCTTTTTCCATAGATAACACAATTTTCCCATCATCAATAAAGATTATATAATCAGCGATAGCTTCAAGATCTTGTGTGATGTGTGTGGAAAATAAGACTGTGTGATTTTCGTCTTTCATATAATCAGAAATGATTTCTAAAAATTCCTCTCGCATGCTCGGATCTAAGCCACTTGTCGGCTCATCAAGAATCAATAATTCTGCTTTATGAGATAAGGCGATTGCAAGCATTAATTTTATTTTCATTCCTCGTGACAATTCTTTAACTTTTAATTTTCTGTCTATACCGAACTTGTTTAGACTCTGCCAAAATAAATTTTCGTCCCACTCGTTATATCCTACCATCATAGCTTTATTCACTAAATCCATATTCCAATCTTTTGCAAGAAAAGAATCATCCATAATAACACCGATTTTTTGATTTAAAGGTTCTGTGATTGTATCATTATTTTTGAAAAGGATTGTTCCTTTAAAATGAATAAGCGAAAGAATTGATTTTATTGTCGTGGTTTTTCCCATGCCATTCTTGCCAATGAAGCCCGTAACATATCCAGTCGGTATGGAAAAATTGACACTTTTTAATGCAAATTTAGGATATTCCTTGCACAAGTTTTGTACCTCAATTTTATTCATTATATGAATCCCCCTGATAAATATATTGTATCAATTCTATAAGCTCATCTTGGCTAAGACTGATTGTTTTTGCAATTTGACACGCAGCAATTAAGTGCGTTTCTATTTCTTTTTGCTTTTCATCTTTTAAGATGTCCGGATTCATAGGTGCCACAAAAGTACCTAAGCCTTGTCGTATTACAATAAAACCTTCCTCTTCCAAGGCGTCATAAGCTTTTTTAACCGTTAATATACTGACATTGAGATCACTTGATAATTGCCTGACGGAAGGTAATTGCTCATCTGGTGATACAAGACCTTGAACTATATTTTCCTTAATCGCATTTTTTATTTGTTCATAGATTGGAGTGCTGCTTCCGTTTAACAATAATATTTTCATAATTGTACCTCTTATATAACAGTATATAACAGCGTATAACTGTTGTCAAGATTTCATTGTCTCTAAACTTAATTTTCATTAAAAGTGTCAATAGGAGCTAAGACTTCACCACGCCTTACGGCTGAGTTGAAGGAATTTAGTGCCAAGGTTTATGGAAGCAGATTGCTTCCGCTACTGGTAATCATATTTATTCTAATTGCTGTTCGTATTTGACTTATGTAGTTTTATTTTTATTTCCAGCTCTTCATAGCTTCTTCCAGCTTCAAAAAATTGCAGTTTGCTCTTCTTATAATCCCAGTTTCTTTTTGTTTTATATATATTTTTTCAACTTTTTTCAATATTTTTGATTTTATTGATAAACAGAATGCGTATTCTTTTCTAAATAAGTCTCTGTAACGTGAATCTTTTAAATTATTAAATTCTATTCTTTCATACTGATCTTCTGGGACTGGTATCATTTTCTTTATATCTAATACTGCCAGTAGGTGCATTTTTTCTTTTTCTGAATAATATTTATAGATATCTCCATCAATACTTATGCTTTTATCTATTATTTCATAGATTATAAAATGTTCATCAGAAACATTCTTCCACTTTTTATGTTTTTCCTTTGCTGATGTTATAGGCACAAAATAGTTGGTATTTTCTACCATTAATATTATTCCTATAAATGGTTTGGTGCTTGTTTTATAGCTTGGATTGTAATAAACTTCCGGGTCTATTTTATTTAAATATTTAAGATAATCTGAGTTTACTGTATAAAAGCCATATTCTTTCACATTTGTCATATTTTCTCCTAAAAAAAATAGAGAGGCGATAACCTCTCTCTTTAATGTTTCGCCTTTGGTATATAGGTAGCGAGACACCTACTTTAATGTTCCACCTTTTTGGTAGCGGGACACCTTTTATTTACCATAATTCTAACAAATTATGGTTAGTATGTCAATTGAAGCTTTGATGATTTGTAAAAATATCATCTATGTTTATTCCTACAGATTTATACCCGTTCGAAGCCCTAGCTGAAATCTTTGATTTCGTCGCAGGTCTCGTGCAAAGAGTTCCAAAGAAGATAAACGAAGTGAAGTCTGATTTGTTGAACTCGACTGCCTCTCATGGTGACTGTAGTTGGGAAGTTTCCGCTACAAAAATTTTTACAACTACTTGTTTTCTATTTCCCGTTCAAATAATCCATCACTACTTTTACAAAGATTGCGGTGCCCATGTAGAGTTTGCTTTCGTCTAGGTCGAACTTTGGGCTGTGGTGGGGATAGATTTTTCCGCCTTCGTGGACTTTTGGATTGGATAATGCAAAGAATGTGCCCTTTGCTTCTCGTAGAAAATATGCCATGTCTTCTCCTCCGAAGGATGGTTCTTTTAAGTATTCTACTCTGTCTTCTCCCAAGATTTCCCTTGCACATTCCGCCACATATTCTGTGAATTCTTCGTCATTTATTACCGCTGGATATTTAAAATCGTACTCAACTTCTGCTTTCATGCCGTATGCCTTGGCTATGTTTTCTGAGATAGTCTTTATGTTTTCTGCTATATTTTTTCTCACTTCGTCGTCAAAGGTTCTCACTGTTCCTTCTACAAATACTGTGTCCGGGATTATGTTTTGGGTGAAGCCTCCGTGAATTTGGCACACTGATAACAGCACTTTTTCCGCTGGGTTTACCATTCTCGATACGATCTTTTGAAGTCCGTTTACTATTTCGCAGATGCATGGGATCGGATCCTTTCCAAGGTGCGGTGTTGCTCCATGGGTGCCCTTTCCAATGACTGTGATTTTAAATCTGTCCATAGATGCCATCATTTCTCCTGGCATAAATCCTACTTTTCCTGGTTCTATCGGAAATAGTTGTCCGTTGTGTAGCCCGATTACCCTTTCTACTTTTGGATCTTCCATGCAGCCTTCTTCTATCATTGGCAGTGCTCCTCCCGGATATTCTTCTCCCGGTTGGAAAAATATTTTAACTGTGCCGTCAAATTTGTCTCTATTTTTATTTAATATGAGTGCTGCTCCCAATGCCATTGCAGTGTGTCCGTCATGTCCACAGGCGTGCATGCATCCATTTTCAGATTTGAATGGAAGTCCCGTCTCTTCTTCTATTGGAAGGGCGTCGCTATCTGCTCTTATTGCGATACATCCGCCAGGGTTTTGTCCCTTTATCTCTGCTACAATTGCGTTGCCTTCCATTAATTTTTTGTATGAGATTTCATTTTCATCCAAAACTTTTCCAATGTATTCCATGGTTTTCGGTAAATTTAGTTGGAGCTCTGGAATTCTATGTAGATCTCTTCTAAAATTTATTATTTCTTCTTCAATATTTTTTACTTCTTCTAATATATTCATTTTTATCACCTATGTAAATTATACCATTTAAAGTTTTATAAATTAATTGCAAACAAAAAGGGCTCGAAGCCCTTTTTTTACATAAGTTAGCAATTTAAATTTAATTTTTTAGATTTTATAGAATCTAATCAATCTTTAATGTCTACCCAACCACCATAGACGAATGTTTTGGTTTTATATATTTCATCTCGATTTACTAATCTCTGTCTGCTTAATTTACCTTCCATATTTCCTTCTGAGTACTCGATTTCATAAGGTGGTTCTACTTCAAGCGCAAATGTCTTTTCAACTTCAATATGTTTTTGATACCTTCCGTCTGATAGTTTTACTATATCCATCGGCAATTCTTCGGTATTCTTTTGAGCTTCTTTGGATTGGGCTTCAAATGCAGCGGCTACTTCTTTGTATTCCTTATCTTGGATCCAACCTCCGAATTTGTAGGTTTTGATATTTTTGTCGTAATCAATATCTACAAACTTCTGTCTTGAAAGTTTTCCTTCGAATTCTCCTTCTTTATATGGAATTTCGTCCAATATTTCTCCATCGATTTTGAAGCTTTTCGTAGTAGTTATATATTTTTCGTGTTTTTCTACATCGGAAAAGCTTAAACTTTTCTTATTCTTACTTTCTCCCTTTGCTGATATATAAGCAGGCACTGAAAATACTAATAGCAAGGCAAGAAAAATTATAAACTTTTTATTTTTCATTTTACCCTCCTATGCTAACTTGTTAATGTAATTATATATCTTTTTTTTCTTCTTTGCAAATTATTTCATAAAAAAACTACCCTTTGTGGGTAGTTTGTTATGCTTCAAACACTAATTTTTAGTTTTATCTTTACAGATTATTTTCTTTTTATTTTGCTCCATGTCATTAAAACTGCTGGTAGAACAACGTATCCTACTATCATGGATATTATTGCAAACATATTTGCGTGTGTTTGTCCGCTGTCATCTACTGTTGTAAATTGTCCAATCCAGTTGAATTTATATAGTAGCACAAGGGTAAGTCCTAGGGCTATTATTGGTATGATTACATCTGTTGCGAAGTTTCTCTTTACATTTGGCATTACTTCTTCTTTTTGTTTTCCATAGTAGAACATGATTATTGATATTGGTACAATTACAAATTGTATAAATCTTGATATTGAACTTATAATCATGATACTAGCCATATTGAATTTGAATGCTAGTGGTATTACTACTGCTATGGTTATGGTTGTTAAGAATGATGCTATAGGGAATCCATTTTCTGTTCTTTTTGAGAATATCTTAGGTACTTGTCCTTGGTTTGACATAGATTCTAGGATACGTGGTGTTCCAAATGATGCTGCCACGTTGATACCGAACATGGATACCAATGCTCCGCCTATTATTAGATTTCTTATGATTCTGTTTGAGAATACATCTGCAAGGGCTACTACTTCTTTAGATGTTACTAATGCTTCTGGGTTTATAGCCATTGCTATTCCAACTATTCCCATATATATTACTGCTATTATTCCAATTGCTAGTGGAATTGCTCTTGGTAGATTCTTTTCCGGTTCTTCCATGTCTTCTGATGCAGATGCGACACTTTCAAATCCTGTGAATGCATAGAATGCTGCTATTACTGCTGTTACCCAGCCTGTTATATCTAGGTTTGATCCTAGCACTTGTCCTGCATCGTCTGTTAGGTTGTTTATTGCAGAGTAATTATTTTCTCCTAGGAATAGTACCATTACTAGTCCTACTATGATGGTGGTTACTAGTGCGCCTACCTTACCTATGGTTGATAGGTTATTTATGATTTCGAATACTCTGGTTCCTAGTAGGTTTATAATCATAAGGATACCCATAAGTACCATAAATCCGATGGTTACTGTGGTTAGACTTTCGTAGTTAAGTCCAAATATTTTTAATACTGTTTTAACTACTGCTGTTCCCATTACACCCCAAGCTATGCCTGCGGCTACATATCTGGTTATACCTACATAGTATCCAAGGTCATCTCCAAATGCTGCCTTTGTATATGCGTAGGCTGCTCCCCCTTTAGATACGTATTTTGCTGCTGCTGCAAATGTAACTGCTAAAACTGCTGAAAATATTGCTGCTAGCGCATATACCATAAGCGCTTTATTTCCTGATTTTGCAACAACTGAACCTGGTGATAAGAATATACCTGTTCCTATAATTGAATTGATTGTAAGTAGTACAATCGAATAGAATCCTAATTTTTTCTTCATGTTATCTCCTTATTTTTTTGCTTCTTCTACAAGTCTATTGAAGATTCCTTGCATACTTTCCATTACCATGTGTAACATTTCCGGATGGAATTGAACTCCTAGTAAGAATCTGTAATTTCTGTCTTCAACTGCTTCTATTATTCCATCTGGTGCTTTTGCTACTACTCTTAGACCTTCTCCAACTCTGTCTATTGCTTGGTGGTGGAATGAGTTTACCATTAGGTCATTTTCTTTTAGAATTTCGTAAAGATGTGATTCTTCTTCCACTGATATTCTATGAGTAGGTAGGTTTGTAGTATGTCCTTGACTGTGTTTTAGATAGTTTAGTCCTGAGTAGGACAAATCTTGGAATAGATTTCCGCCGTAGGCTACGTTTATGATTTGAACTCCTCTACAGATGCCTAGTATTGGGATATTTTTTTCTTTAGCTTTTTTCAAAAGACTTAGATCAAATCTATCCCTTCTTGGAACAACCACTCCTAGTTTTGGCATTGGGTCTTCTCCATAGAATTCTGGGCTGACATCTTGTCCTCCGGTTAAAATAAGTGCATCTATTGAAGAGATATATCTATCTATTACTTCTTCATCTTCTGTCATAGGTAGTACAATAGGTACTCCTCCAGCGTTTATAACTCCTGATATATAATCTTCGTTTACATATACTTTTTTATATCCTAAAAACATTTCTTTGTCGATTAGAAAGTTTCCAGATACTCCTATAATTGGTTTATTCATGCGTGCTCCTTTCTTAGTGTCTTGAATTGCAGTGTTTTTATTGTAACATACTATTTAATCTATTTAAATAATTTAGTTAAAATTTTTTCAAAAAAATTTCACAAAATAAAAATTTTTTATCACATGTTTTCTTCTTAATTCCACAGAAATTTTTTGAATTTAGATTAGAGGTTTATTTACATAAATTTGGGCATCAAAAAACCCCTCCATCCTTATTCCGGATTTCGGGGTTCAGATCATCATGCCGCTGTAATTTATTTTCCTAATGCTTCGTCGATTTTCGCTTTGTCAAATCCTACGATTTCTTCGTCGCCGATTACTACTACAGGTACTCCTGTGTATCCCATCTTCATTAGTTCTTGTCTTGCAGCTTTATCTGTTTGTACATTTTTTTCTTCATATTCTAATCCTTTTTCTGCTAGGTATTCTTTAGCCATTACGCAGTAAGGACATGTACTTGATGTGTAAACTTTTATTTTTTCCATTATTTACCTCCATTTTTTTCTTCTATAACTCAATATACCCAATTATTTTTATTTTATTCAATGTTTATGGGATGCGTGTTCATATCCTCCTTCAAATAGTGAGAGGACATGGTCGTCGTCTAATGAGTAATAGCTCTTTCTGCCAACTTTTCTTACTTTTATAAGGTCTCTACTCTTTAGAATTGCAAGTTGGTGAGAGATGGAAGATTGAGTCATTTCAAGTGTTTCTGAAATATCTGTTACACATAGTTCTCCCATGGATAGGGTGTAGATTATTCTAAGTCTAGTAGGATCTGCAAGTACTTTGAAAATTCCAGATAGGTGGTTTAAGACTTTTTCATCTCTGGTAAATTTGTCTACTTCTTCTTTTATTTTTTCTAAGTCCATTTTTCTCCTCTATTCCTTTTAATCTTCTATTTTTGGAAAGTTTATCGATAGCACCATGAATTCTTCTGGGCTTAGGGTCTCTCCTCTTCTGTTTGCGTCTATTCCCGATATTTTCAGTGCTTCTGCTATTTCTGTCTTGGTTATATTTTTAAATCCATAGGTGGATAGGGCGTTTAGAATGGTCTTTCTTCTTTTGCTAAATGCGCCTCTTACCACTCTAAATAGTTTGTCTTTGTCTATGTCTTCTCTGTGTTTTTTAATCTCTAGTTTTACTACCGCTGAGTCTACGTTTGGCTTAGGCATAAATACTGATTTCGGCACGCTGAATAGGTATTTTGGCTCTGCATAGTAGTTTATAAAGACTGATAGTGAGCCGTAATCCTTGGTGCCTGCCTCTGCTGCAAATCTATTCGCCACTTCTTTTTGTACCATAACCGTTATGGATTCTACTTCTAGATCCGATTCTAAAATCTTGGTGATGATCGGGGTGGTTACATAGTATGGCAGGTTCGCCACCACTTTTATCGGTCCCTTTAGATAGGATTTTATCTCCTCTGTGTCCAGTCTTAAAAAGTCGTCGTAGATTATTTTTACCCTGTCGTAGTTTAGAGTTTTTTTGTGGATGTCCACCAAGTTTTTGTCGATTTCCACCGCCAGCACATTTGCTCCGCGAAGTAGGAGTTCTTCTGTAAGTGTGCCCACTCCTGGTCCGATTTCCAGTACGTTTGAGCCTTCTTCCACTCCTGCTCCGTCAGCGATGCACCTAACTATATTTCCATCTATTAAAAAATTCTGTCCCAAACTTTTGGTAAATCTAAATCCAAATTCTTCTAGGATTTGTACCAGTACGGAGGGTTTAAATAGTCTATCCATTTTTTCTTACCTCTTCAAGTTTTTCTAGCAATTCTTCTTCTTTTATCTTAAATGAGTTGAGTCTTTTCAAAAATATCTTTGCGTTTGCGTGACCGATGCCCAGCGCTTCTCCAAGTTTTTCCCTAAGCATTGAAGATTCTTTGGAGCCGGTGAGGCCAAGTCTTACAAGATCTCTATTGTCGTAGATTTCTTCGTACTCTTCTCTTAGCGGTTTTGCTCGGCTTATTGCTTCTCTTATATCTTCTGGCTTTGCATTTTCGACGCCGATATTTCCATCTTTTTCTCCCTTTTTTCTAGGAAGATAGGCGTGCTTCGCTCCGGGCACTGCTCTTTCTATATCTCTTCTGATCTTTTCACCCGTGTGATCCGGGTCGGTGAAGATGATTATGCCCCTTCTCTTTTGAAGTTCTTTTAGGGTATTTAGAAGTTTCTTGCCGAATCCAAACCCGTGGGTGGTTATTACTTCTGCATCCACTGCTGCTTTTACCGCAGTTACATCGTCTTTTCCTTCTACAACTATGACTTCCTTTATCATATGCCGTAAAACTCCTTGGTATTTTTTGAAGTTTTATCTATAACTTCTTCTACATTTATACCCCTTAGACTAGCAATTTCTTCTGCCACATATTTTACAAACATAGGCTCGTTTCTCTTGCCCCTTAGTGGAACTGGAGCCATGTATGGTGAGTCGGTTTCAAGTAGAAGTCTATCTAGTGGCACTTCCTTTGCAACTTCTTTTGGAGTTACGGAATTTTTAAAGGTCACAGCACCGCCAAGGGCTATATAGAATCCGAGTTTCATATACTCTCTCATCATTTCCACAGAGCTGGAGTAGCAATGGATGAGCACCTTCATGTCCGGATATTTTTCGTGAGCTTCTTTTAAGATGTCGAAGGTATCCTTGTGTGCGTCTCTAGAGTGGATCACTATGGGAAGATTTAATTTCGCCGCAAGTTCTATTTGCTTCTCAAATACTTCCCTTTGAATATCCCTAGGAGAGTTGTCGTAGTAATAGTCGAGACCAATCTCTCCTATCGCCACTACCTTTTTATTTTTAGCAAGTTCTATAAGTTTCTTTTCAATTTCATCGTCATAGCTACTTGCATCATGGGGATGGATGCCCACCACCGCATATATATTTTCATATTTATCCGCAAGGGCCACAGAATTTCTAGAACTTACAATGTCCGCTCCAATGTTAAACACATATTCTATTCCGTGCTTTTCTAAATTTTTTATCAAAGAATCTCTATCTAGATCGAATTTCGGATCGTCTAAATGAGCGTGAGAATCTATCATCAATTAACCACTGCTCCATCTGGGATATCTTCCATTACAGTTGCAAGGGAAAGTTTGCCGTCTTCAGTTTGTGCAGCCATTAGCATTCCGTGAGATTCCACTCCTCTGAACTTCTTAGGTTCAAGGTTTGTAATCACAAGGATCTTCTTTCCTGTTAATTCTTCTTTTGTGTAATGGCTCTTAATATTTGAAACGATAACTCTTCTTTCGTCGCCAATCTTTAGATTTAAAACATAGAGTCTATCTGCGTTTGGATGGTCCTCAACAGATTCAACAAGAGCTACCTTTATCTTTACTTTACCAAAATCGTCGATGGTAATTGGTGCAGCTTCATCTTCCTTTGCTTCCTCAACTTTTTTCGCTTCAGGTTTCTTGCCACCAGCCTTTGCAATCCATTCTTCAAGATCTTTTTCACGTTTATCTGCAAGAGCCTTGTTTTCTGCATCTAGCTTCTTGATTTCTTCTTGGATATCAAGTCTTGGGAAGATTACATCACCTTTAGTTACCTTTGCTCCACTTGCAAGAAGTCCAAATTCGCTCGCATCTTCAAGTTTAATTTCACCTTCAATGCCAAGTTGTCTTCTAATTTCTTTGGCGGTGTTGGTTAAGAATGGACTGATCAAAATTGATACGATTCTTAGAGATTCAGCAAGATTGTATAGAACATTGTTAAGTTCGTCCTTCTTAGCTTCATCCTTTGCAAGGATCCAAGGAGTAGTTTCGTCAACGTACTTGTTGCCGCGTCTAACCAAGGTCCATATAGCTTCTAAAGCATCGGAGAATTGGTAGGTTTCCATAGCCTTTTCAACCTTAGCACGTATAGAAGTTGCAAGTTCTATTAAACCATCGTCAAATTCAGTCTTAGCATCAGTCTTTTCAATTACACCATCGTTATATTTAATAATCATGGAAACAGTTCTTGAAACTAAGTTTCCTAAGTCGTTTGCAAGGTCAGAGTTTAGTCTTGCCATGAATTTTTCCTTGGTGAAACTTCCGTCAGAACCGAAAGAAAATTCACGAAGCAAGAAGTATTTAAGAGCGTCAACGCCGTAAAGTTTTATAATTGGTTCAGGATAAACTACGTTACCTTTTGATTTACTCATCTTGTCGTCGTCGAATAGAATCCAGCCGTGACCAAATACTTGCTTAGGAAGAGGCATATCTAGTGCCATTAAGATTGCAGGCCAAATAATTGTGTGGAATCTCATGATTTCCTTACCAACTAGATGTACATCAGCAGGCCAGTATTCGTTAAATTGTTCGTCGTTCCAACCGTAGCCAAGACCAGTCAAGTAGCATGAAAGAGCATCGATCCATACATATACGATATGATTATCGTCGAAAGGAACCTTAACTCCCCATTTAAAAGAACTTCTAGAAACAGATAGATCGTCAAGACCACCTTCAAGGAAGTTCTTAACCATTTCATTCTTTCTTGATTCTGGAACTATAAACTCAGGATGTTCGTTATAAAGCTCGATGAGCTTGTCTCTGTATTTTGAAAGTCTGAAGAAATAAGCTTCTTCCTTAGCAAGGTGAGTTTCTCTACCACAGTCAGGACAGGTGTGACCTTCCCCAAGTTGAGACTCAGTCCAGAAAGATTCGCAAGGAGTACAGTAGTATCCTTCGTATTCAGACTTGTAAATTTCGCCCTTGTCATAAAGCTTTTGAAAGATGTTTTGCACATTTTTTTCGTGAATTTCATCGGTAGATCTGATGAAATAATCATAATCGATATCCATAGTCTTCCAAAGAGCCTTTATATTATCCACGATATGATCGATGTATTCCTTTGGTTCCATGCCATATTCGTGAGCTTTTTGCATAAGTTTTTGACCGTGTTCGTCGGAACCAGTAGTGAAGTAAACGTCGTAGCCTTGAAGAGTCTTGAACTTTTTAAGTGCATCCGCCGCAACGGTACAATAGGTGTGACCAATGTGTAAATTGTCACTTGGATAGTAAATAGGTGTGGTTAAATAATATTTTTTACTCATAATTCCTCCCTTTTATCTGTAAAATAAAAAAATCCTCCGCTAGAGACGAAGGATCGTGGTACCACTCTAATTTGTCTAAAAGACCTCTAAAAATATAACGGTTTTAGCCGCCCTTTCGGGATAAAGTGAATCCATGTTCAGCAAATCATCCTTAGGTCTTCCACCAAATGACCATTCTCTGTAAAGAATAGAAAAGCTTACTCAAAACACTGTAAATTTTAAATATTCTAGAAACATTATACATTAAAGGCGGATTTATTGCAATATGTGGGTTTTGAAGGTGAATTAACTTAATAGAGATAATCGAAGGAAGACAGTCGCCCTGAGCGAACGAAGTGAGTCGAACGGGTATAACCCTGGTGGGGTCAAACATATATGATCCCTGTAGCGGAAGCATTTTGCTTCCACAGCCGAGAGGCGTGAAGTCTTTAAATAAATCCGATGATTAAAACCTATCGAGCATCAATCCTCCCAACTGGTCATCCTGAGGGGCAGTCAAGTTCTACAAATCAGCCTGCACTACACTTGACTTCTTTGGAACTCTTCGCACAAGACCTGCAACGAAATCGGAGATTTCGGCTAGGGCTTCGAAGGATCTGACACATATTTTACTAAGTATCGGCAAATAAAGTATGATTAATAATAATTATGCCACGCGCTATTTGGATAGCATCTGTTTTAATATATATTTAATTTTTGAGTTTATTCTCATTTCAAACAAAAATAAACAAGCCGCCATAAATAAAATTCATCTTCACAAAAAGAATATGGAAAGTGTACTTGACATTTGATTCAAAAATAATTATACTATATGTAAAGTTAACTTGTCATTTGATGGGAGGTAATTAAATGTGAAAAATAGACTTGAAGAAATTAGAAAAAGTCGAGGAATTACTCAAGAAGAACTGGCAAATATCCTTGAAGTGTCAAGGCAGACCATCGGTTCTCTAGAGAATGGAAGGTATAATCCTTCAATTATTTTAGCTTTTAAAATTGCTAAATTTTTTAAATTGACAATTGAAGACATTTTTATTTATGAGGAGGAAGAAAATGAATAGAAACAAAAATATTTTAAGAGATTTTATGCTAGTATTTTTAGGATTAGCATTAGTTTTAACCGGACTTTATCTTCACAAAAGCATCGATAGTGTAAATAAGACAGTCCTCGCTATTCCGTATTTATTTATCGGTATTGGATGTGGAGTTTTTGGACATTTCATTGGAAATATAATTAAATATTTCTCTACAAAAAATAACAAAGAGTTAATCAGACAGCTTGAAATTGATAAGAAGGACGAAAGAAACGTATTGATTGCAGAA
>QWCH01001645.1_pt1 | contig 32423 bp, 31 predicted proteins | sample 1972671 | NCBI WGS metagenome assembly QWCH01 (sample SAMN09866713, study PRJNA288562) | Human gut metagenome isolate term3_stool, whole genome shotgun sequencing... | isolation source: gut | host: Homo sapiens | place: USA: California
AGTTTCCTCCCTTCTCCCTCGAGCTCCCTCTACCCACCTCGCATTATCAGGGAAGTGATTTTCACATTTCGGCTAAAATTTGGGAACTCGCTACGCTCAAACACCCAAATTTTTTAACGCCTCATGGAAAATCACGTAAGTTGCATAGGATTGGTTGTAGCATAGTTTAAAAATTATATTTACGAAATTTGTATTGTGCGTTATCTTTAGATAGATTTTTAATTTTGCATATAGATAATTAAAATCAGGCGAAGCCGTGGGAAAGCAAAGCATCTGATTTGGATTCGTAGCGGAAGCATCTTGCTTCCACAGCCGAGAGGCTCTGCACAGGCAAACTCTTTTGATTTACTGAATTTCTAAAGGTCTGTCTCTATGGATTGTCATCCTGAGCGAGGAAATTTATTTCCGAGTCGAAGGATCTGACCTATATTTAACCCAACATATACAACTGACATCACAATTATCGAAATCCCTCGACTCGAAACTTTCGGTTTCTCCTTCAGGGTGACTGTATTCCTTGGTTTCTACATAAGAATTAATTTAAATTAACTTAAATTTCCAAAACAAAAAGCGACTAATTTCTTAATCGCTTTTTCTATTTATCTATTTAATTTTAATCTAACTCAACTGCCAATCCTAGTTCTTCTTCTGGTTTTAACACTTCTCTCCACTTACCTTTCTTGAAGTAGATATAGTTTGATATAAACGCGAATACCCAGGTAACTGGCCATGCCATAAATATTATTTCGACTTTATATACAATATTTAATACTACATAGATCCAAATCATTCTTATCCCGCACATAAATACCAAGGATGTAAGCATCGGCGGCATCGCATAACCTGCTCCTCTTACTACTCCTCCTAGGATTTCTGATACTCCAAAAATAAAGTAGGTTGAGCAGAGGTACCTCATGTAGATTGCGCCGTACTTCACCACTTCTGGATCGGTATTAAAGAGTTTTACAAGATCTGTTGCAAATATAAATACGATTATACTTGTTACTGCTGTTGTGACCAAGGTGATGTTTATCGCTACCTTTGTGCCGTCTATAACTCTGTGATACTTCTTTGCTCCGATATTTTGTCCCGTAAATGTGGTGGCGGAGATGGTGATGGCGATGATTCCCATAAAGATAAAGTTGTCTATCCTTCCTCCCGCTGAGAAGGCGGCGATGATGTCCGGTCCAAATTTATTTAGCTTCGCTTGGATAAGCACGTTTGAAAATGAAATTATAACCGATTGTAGTCCCGCCGGTAGTCCTATATTAAATATATTTAAAAGAATTTCTCTTTCTAGTTTTAAATCAGATTTTTTAATTATTCCAACCTGGTCTGATTTTAATAGTGAATATGTGACAAGGATGGATGAAACTACTTGAGCGATTAAAGTTGCCCAGCCTGCTCCTGCTACCCCCATCTTAAAGATTGCAATAAATATTAAGTCTAGTACGATATTTACTATTGCAGCTACTACAAGGAAGTTAAATGGTCTTTTGGAATCTCCCATAGATCTTAATATTCCTGATCCCATGTTGTAAACGAGGAGAGGAATTATTCCAAAGAAAAATATCCTTAGATATTTATTTGCGTCGTCAAAGATTTCCGCCGGTGTGTGGGTTATTCGAAGCATCCATGGCGAAAGCACATATCCAATTATGGTTAGAAGTAGTCCTCCAAAGATTGAGATGGCATAGGCATTTACGATTGATTTTTTAAGTTTCGATCTGTTGCCACTTCCATAGGTCTGGCTGATTACCACTGAGGCTCCCGTTGCTAGACCAAAAAAAAGACCCAATAGAAGAGAACTCACTTGAGCGGTGCTTCCTACTGCTGCCATCGGATTTTTGCCTGCGAATTTACCTACGATTATAAGGTCCGCTGTATTATAAAGTTGTTGTAAAAAGTTTGATAATAGTAGCGGAATCGTAAAATAAATGATTCCCATCATTATCGAACCCTCTGTAAGATTTATATTTCTCTGCTTTTTTATAATCATAAAATCACTCCATCTAGGTATTATAACAAGTAATGAAATCTATTTAAAGGCATTTACAAAAGTATTATTATTTTCTCAATTTGTTTAATTTTTTTTGTAAGCTATTTGAATTATGGCTATTCTAGTGGTATAATTGTATTGTTTGTTTGATAAAAAATAAACAATTTAATTTATACGGAGGTATTATGAAAAAGAAAATATTTTCTATTTTTCTAGCTGCTATGTTACTCTTAACAGCCTGTGGCAAAAACGAAAACAAAGTAGCGAAAACAAACAATGCTAATTCAGTTAAGTCAGAAGAACAAACTGATTACAAGAGTCCTAACGGAAATACAATGGTGCTTACACTATTCCAAAACCCAAAGACTTTAGACATTCAAAAAACAAATGCAGACTACTTCATTCCACTTCAAATCTACGATAGACTTGTAGATGTTAAGGTAAATGATGACGGCACTAATGAAATAGTTCCAAGTCTTGCAGAAAAATGGGATATCTCAGAAGATGGAAAAACTTATACTTTCTATCTAAGAAAGGGTGTTAAATTCCACAATGGTGAAGAATTTAAAGCTGACGATGTTCTCTTCACTATAGAAAAGATGATGGATCCTAAGGAAGCTGCAGTAAATACTTATCAATTTGAAAAGATTGAAGGAGCTCTTGACAAATTAAATGGCAAAGCTGATTCTGTAAAAGGAGTTAAGGTTATAGATGATTACACAGTATCTATTACACTAGATCAACCTTTCCCACCATTCTTAGCAAGCTTAACTGGAGCACCTGCATCTATCTTCAATAGAAAAGCCGTTGAAGAAGGCAAGGACAAATTCGGTTTTGATCCTGAATATACTGTTGGAACAGGCTATATGAAGTTTAAAGATTGGGCACAAGATAAAGAAATCAATCTTGTAAAAAATGATGACTACTTCGGAGAAAAAGCAAATATTGATGGTGTTAGATACCTTATGAACATAGATTCTTCTACATCAAAGATGATGCTTGAAAATGGCGAACTAGATTTTAGAAAAATATCTTCAGCTGAACTAGATTCTTACAAAGAAAATCCTATCTTCAAAGATAATATTGTAGATTCTCAAAGAGCTGGTATGGATTATATTTCATTCAACCAAAAAGATCCTAATATGGCTAAGGTAGAAGTTAGAAAAGCTGTTTCTATGGCTATAGATAGAGATTTAATCAACAAGACTTTCTACAATGGTGAAGGTACTATAGTAAACGGTGTACTACCTCCAGGAATCCCAGGATATGAAGTTGAACAAGAAAAGATTGAATACAATCCTGAAAAAGCTAAAGAATTATTAAAAGAAGCTGGATTAGATAAAGGTCTTACTCTTATTTCTCTACAAAACTCAACCTATGAAGAAGACCAAGCAAAGAATGAAATGATTCAATCAATGCTTAAAAATGTTGGAATTGATTTACAAATAAAGACTGTAGATGCTACAAGTTACTATGACATCCTAACTAAAGGTGAAGGTTTCTCAATGAGTATTGAACCTGTTACAGCAGACGTTCCAGATCCTGACGATTTCTACCAAGCATTTACTGTTGAAGCTGGTGAATCAAACGGATTAAAGGTACAAGATAAAGCTTTGAGTGATGAAATTAATAAGGCTAGATTTATTATAAATCAAGAAGAAAGAATAAAAGCTCTTACAAGCTTAGATAAAAAGATTGTAGGCGAACAAGCCCTTTATTTACCACTTGTTTCTGATTTAAACCACTTTGCTAAAAGCCCTAGACTTGATAATTTTAAATTATCTTGGCAAGGTTGGGTTTGTGGTTCAACACATTTTGTAAAGATAGATCCAAAGTACAATAAATAATAATATAAAAAGAGCTCTACATTTTTATGTAGAGTATCTTTTTTTACATAGAAAGGATTGTTATGTTAAATTATATTTTAAAAAGGATTTTTCAGTCTTTTATAGTGGTTATCTTAATTATTATAACAACATTTGTACTTATGAATGTAATTCCTGGCAATGCTGCTACAGCTATGATGGGTGAAAAAACAAATATCCATATTCAGGAGAGGGTAGTTAAAGAATTGGGACTTGATAAACCTGTCAAAGAAAGATTTATAGAATATGTAAAAGATCTTTCTAAAGGAGATCTAGGAAAGTCTATCGTAATGAAAAGACCTGTCAAGGATATGATTTTTGAAGTTTTCCCTAATACCTTAAAACTTACTGCCACTTCTTTAATCTTTGCATGGAGTTTTGGAATACTTTCTGGACTAATATCTGCTAGGTATCACAACAAGATTTTAGATAAAATATTCTCAACTATTTCTATTTTGGGAATATCGGCTCCTACATTTTTTATAGCTATAATTCTTCAATATTTCTTCGCCTTTAAACTCAAATTATTTCCTATTTCTGGATTTGGAAAATTAAAACAACTTGTTTTACCTTCAATAGTTTTGGGATGGGCAATGGCAGGAGAGATTTCCAGGCTTTTAAGAGCAAATCTTTTAGAAAATATGGAAAGTGATTTTCTAGATTTAGCTAGAATAAAAGGTAGAAATAAGTGGGCAGTTTTAATTTTTCATACACTTAAAATAAGTATGCTCCCTGTGGTTACTATTATGATACTTCAGCTTGCATCACTTCTAGGTGGAGCCATGATAACAGAAAGTATTTTTGGTATTCCTGGCATAGGTACACTATCTATATCAGCTCTAACCAATAGAGATCTGCCTGTTATCCAAGCAACTGTACTTTTGGGTTCATTTTTAATAATTCTAGGAAATTTAATTTCCGACATTTTGTACTTTTTAATTGACCCAAGAATTAGATTGAGGTAGTATATGAAAAAATTTATTAACTATTTAAAGAAAAATCCAATAATAGCACTCTCTTTAATTTTTATAATAATTTGTTTTCTGTGCGCAATCTTTGCTCCAATAGTTGCTCCTTATAATTATGATGAGACGGATTTTAGTTCTCCCCTAAGTCCTCCATCTTTAAAAAACATTTTTGGGACAGATCAACTTAGTAGAGATATCTTTAGCAGAATGATTTTTGCCCTTAGAATATCCCTCTTCGTAGGGATTGTGCCAACTACTATAAATCTATTTATTGGAGCAATAATAGGTACTATTTCCGGATTATCAAATAAAAGAATAGATAATATTCTTATGAGATTTACAGATTTGGGATTGTCTTTCCCATTTATGATATTGGCTATGGCAATAATATATAATCTAGGTTCCAGTATGAAGAGTATGATCCTTGCGCTTGTAGTCTTTGGATGGACATCAACAGCTAGAATTATAAGAGCTCAAACAAAATTTATAAAAAACAACTCCTATATAGATGCTGCAAAGATAATGGAAATCTCAAAATTTAGAATGATATTTAAACATATTCTTCCAAATATGAAATCAACCCTATTCGTTCTATATACCATGTCTATTCCACAGACAATTTTAGCAGAAGCTGGTCTTAGTTTCTTGGGATTTGGAGCTCAACCTCCACTCACAAGTCTAGGAGTTATGGTAGCTAATGGAAGAACATTTTTATTTGAAGCTCCTTGGCTTTCAATAGCTCCCGGAATATTCATCATGCTTATTTCTCTAAGCTTTAATTTTTTAGGTGATGGACTTAGAGATTTCTACGGATTAGGAGGTGCGGACATCTAATGGAAAATGTACTTGAAGTTTCAAATTTGACGGTAGGAATAAGAAATGGCAAAAATACTTTAAAGCTCGTAGAAGATGTTTCCTTCTCCGTAAAAAAAGGCGAAGTATTAGGAATCGTCGGTGAATCCGGTTGCGGCAAATCCCTAACTTGTAGATCTATACCTAATCTATTGCCAAGCGGAGTTAATATTTTATCTGGAAGCATTATTTTCAATGGAAAACTCATAAATGACAAATCATTTAATATTGAAAAGATAAGAGGACAAAATATAAGCATGATATTTCAAGAACCTACCAAGACTCTACACCCTCTTAAGACCATAGGACATCAAGTAGAAGAAGTCCTCAAAATACACACAGACTTAAATAAAAACGAGAGAAAAGAAAAAGTAATAGAGCTTCTAGAGGCAGTTGGAATAGACAATGCAAGTTCAAGAATAAAACAGTATCCATTTCAACTTTCAGGAGGTTTGTGCCAAAGGGTTGTAATAGCAATTGCAATTGCACTTAACCCTGATTTGATAATAGCGGACGAACCGACTACCGCACTTGATGTTTCAGTTCAAAAGAAAATTTTAGAACTTTTAAAAGATTTAAATAAAAAGATGAACTGCTCTTTAATAATAGTATCCCATGACATAGGAGTGGTTAAAGAAATAGCTGATAGAGTAGCCATAATGTATTGTGGACAAATAGTTGAAGAATCTTCTTTAAAAGAAATATTTAACCATCCACTACACCCTTATAACAAAGCTCTTATGAACTGTATACCAACTATCTCTACGAATAAAAAACTAGTTCCGATAAAGGGAAGCGTACCAAACCCAAAAGATTATTCAAAACTTTGTAGATTTTTCGACAGATGTGAAGAATCCGTTGAAAAATGTAAATGTAAAAATCCAAGTATTATAAAAAAAGGAGAAACCTATGTCAGATGCATTAAATACGAAGAATAATATAGTAACCTTAAAGGACGCGGAGCTAAGTTTTAGACTAGGTAAAAATAAAAATATAAAAGTTCTTGATAAATTAAATTTGGAGATAGAAAGTGGAAAAGTTTTAGGTCTTGTTGGAGAATCTGGTTGCGGAAAAACGACTGTCAGTAGAGTGCTCTTAGGACTTGAAAGTCTATCAAATGGCACCTATACTTTCTTAAATAGAGAAATAAAAAGTAGATCTGACTTTAGCTTCGTCAGACAAAATATGCAGATGGTTTTTCAAGATCCATTTCTATCTATAGATCCAACTATGAGAATGAAAGATGTCCTTGAAGAACCTATGCTCGGGCTTAGAAAAGAGTGGGACAAGAAAACCAGAGAAGAAAAGATACTTAAACTAATTGAATTGGTAGGATTAGATAGATCTTATCTAAATTACAAATCAAAAGAAATGTCTGGTGGACAAAGACAGAGAATTGGAATAGCTAGAGCGCTTATCACAGAACCAAAAGTTCTTTTATGCGATGAGTGTGTATCTGCCCTTGATATATCCATTCAAGCTCAAATACTAAATCTTTTGATAAAAATAAAAAACGAATTAGAAGTTACAATAGTGTTTATATCCCATGACCTTGCAGTAGTTAAATATATAGCTGACGAAATAGCTGTCATGAAAGACGGTAAAATCTGCGAAAAGAGAAGTAGTGAAGATTTATTTAAAAATCCAGAGAGTGAACATACTAAATATTTAATCGAATCAGCTCTACTGTAGAAATATTTTATATAAATAGGAAAAATTACTATATTTTAATCTATACCTATTTTATGTGAAATTTTCTCTTTATTATTGTAATTAAATTTAATTTATCATAAAATGTAGTTGGAGGTTTGATATGACAATTAGAGACCTAGAGATTTTTCTAGAGGTTGTAAAACAAAACAACATGTCTGTTGCAGCTAAAGCCTTAAATATTTCACAACCTACTGTATCTCATGCAATTGCTCAAATTGAAGATGAGTATGATATTATTCTTTTTGAAAGAGCTTCCAAAAAGCTTTTCTTAACAGATGTAGGTTATAGATTTTATAATAGGGCAAAGAAAATTTTATTAGAGCTATACAACTTAGACGTCGAGTTTAAAAACAACCAAAACCATATTAGTCTAGGTATTCACAACGGGATACCTACGCCAATAGTAGTAGATTTTTCTAAGAAAATGAAAGATCAATATGACTTAGACATCATGTTCGTTATTACTGAAAGAGAACTGATGTTAGACATGCTAAAAAGAGGAGAGTTAGACGCGGTTCTAACGGATTACACCTACGATTTAGAGGAATGTGATTTTACTCCTGGATTTAGACTTACTTATAAACTCGCGACAGATAAGAAAAATGTGGCTGATTTCCCAAATAATTTAGAGTTTATCTATTGGGCTGGTACAGATAAGAACGTTGTGTTCGATGAGCTTGCACACAAGTTCCCTGTAGAAATGAAGTATAGAGTAGGAAACATTGACTCCGCTCTAAGGCTTATGGAAACAGAAAAAGTCTACACATTTTTACCTGCCTACACCATTAGGGAATCAGATGAGTTTGAAGTTTTAGATGATTTAACTTTTTCAAAGAAATTTAAACTCTACTACATGAAGGATAAATACATCACAAAGAAGATGAAAATCCTTATGAGCGAATTAGCTAAGGCACATTACGAAGAATAATTTCTTCACTTAAAAAGAGATAGCAGATATTCTTTTGAATATTTACTATCTCTTTTTTATTTTTTAACTTTTTACTGAGCCACTGGTAAGTCCATTTACCAAGTACTTTCTAAAGATACTTGCAATTATCGCCGGAGGTATTATTGAAAGTATTCCCCCTGCTGCTATCAGTCCGTAGTTGATCGTGTCCTTGGTTATAAATTCACTCATTACTTGGGTGATTACTTTATGTCCCGTTGAGGAAAGTAGTATGGTTGGAATTATATACTGCTTAAATGACGATAGGAAAAATATCAGGCTTATGGTCACTATTATCGGTCTCGATAATGGTAGCACCACCTTGAAGAATATATCCTTCTCAGAAAATCCATCCACATAGCAGGCTTCAAAGATTTCTTCCGGTATGTCTTTTAAATAGTTTATAACTATAAATGTATTCATCGGTAGAAATGATGAGATGTAGATTATTGATGTGGCTGCCATGCTGTCTAGTAGATTTAGTTTTCTAAATATATTGTAGATTGGTATTATCGTCGTAAATACTGGAATGATGATGGTTAAAAAAAGTATATTTAAAAATATTTTTTTAAATTTAAAATCGTACCTAGTTATTACATATCCGCTTACAAATGTAATTGGAATTCCAATTAATATGGTCACCATAGATATTTTGAGGGCATTCTTCATACCTTTTATTATGATTTGTGACTCCCTGCCGGAAATGGTCAAGAGTTTTCTATAGGAGCCAAAGACCAGACTCTGTGGTAGAAGTTTCGTCGTCTTTACGAGCATCTCACTTTCTGGAGTGATACTTATGATAAAGCACCAGATAATCGGAAATAGACAGTAGATTATTAAAAATATTACTCCTAGAGTATATAGAATATTTATATTTTTTCTTTTCATTTTATACCTCGAGACATTCTTTTAATGTATCCAATCCCGCAGACTCCTACTATTATCATAATAGTGTAGGAGATTGCACTTCCGTATCCAAAGTTTAAGTATTGGAATGTATTTGCATAGTTGTAGATGAGTAGGGTCTGGTTCTCCAACACGTATCCGGAGAGGGCTATGATTTCGTCGTAGACATTTATCGCTGCTGTGGTCAAATTAAGTAGCACGATTCCCAAGACTTCCATAATTAGTGGAAGAGTTATCAGTCTAAAGGTGTCGAATTTTCCCGCTCCATCTATGGAGATTGCTTCGTAAAGTGTCTTTGGAATGGTCTCAAGCTTTGCAAGGATTACAAGGGCACAAAACGGAACTATTTTCCAACATAGAACCATGGCAACTAGGAATACAAACATCTTTTTATTATTTATCCAGTTTATAGGTTTAGATGCAAGTCCCAGATTTATTATAAGTTTGTTTGCAAATCCATATCCTGGGAAGAAAATAAATTTCCAAATGATTCCGTTTACAATGGGTGGTAGTGCCCAAGGTATGATGGAAATCGCCAAAAGTGCTCCACTTATCTTCGTCTTTTTATTTAGAATAAGGGCGATTACTATGGAGATTATAAGGCCGATAATTATAACTGCTACGAGGATCATAAATGAGTTTTTAAATGCATTTATAAATCCCTTGTCGTGAAGAATATCTACATAGTTTTTAATCCCGATAAACTTTTGGTTCTTCGGATCTGTGAGTTTAAAGTAGCTCAAACTATATCTAAATGTGGTCACTATCGGCACGAGAATCGTAAGTAGTACTATTAGTACTGCAGGTAGTATGAGCAGGTATGCGTATTTATTCTTCTTCATATCTAGTCCCATCTTCTTTAAATATATGAATCTTTTCTCTGTCGAAAGAAATATCGAATCTGTCGCCGTTATTTATATCATCTTTTAAGAATGTGCGCACTGTGAAATTATCTTTTCCTTCTTCGAAGTGGAGGATGCTTTCTGCTCCGAGATTTTCGCAGTACTTAACTTCATACTTAGTTCCGCTATCTAGATTTATATGTTCCGGTCTAATTCCCACTTGTACCTTTAAATTTTCTTTACTCTTAAATGGAATTTTAAAATCAAAGAACCTAAGCTCTCCATCCTTTATCTCCCCTTCAAAGAAATTCATTCCATTTCCTATGAAGTTCGCCACAAATGTATTATTAGGTGCATCGAAAAGTTCTTGTGGAGGTCCGCTTTGAACGATCTCTCCTTTGTTTAGTAGCACAACCTTTGTCGCCATGGTCATAGCTTCCACCTGGTCGTGGGTTACATAGATGGTTGTGATCTTTAGTTTTTCGTAGAGCTTCATAATTTCAAATCTCATCTTCTGTCTAAGTTTCGCATCCAGATTTGAAAGAGGCTCATCCATTAGGTATGCCTTCGGACTTCTTATAATCGCCCTCGCAAGAGCAACTCTCTGTTGTTGTCCGCCGGATAATTCCCTTGGATATCTATTAAGTAAATCTTCGATAGATAGAAGTTCTGCGATTTCCTTTAACTTACTTTCTATCTTTTCTTTTGGAACTTTTTTAAGTTTTAGGCTCACTGTGATATTTTCAGAGACGGTCATGTGTGGATAGAGGGCGTAGTTTTGAAAAACGAATGCCATATTTCTATCCTTAGGAAGAGAATTGGTAATATTTTCTCCATCCATAAAGATACTTCCACCATCTATATCTATAAGTCCAGCAATAATTCTAAGCAGCGTTGACTTACCACATCCGGAAGGTCCGAGGAACACCACAAAATCTCCATCCTCAATGGATAGATTAAAATCATCTATGACAGCTACGTCTTTTTCGTAGCATTTTCTAATATTTTTAAGTTCTATACTCATACTTCCTCCTTAAATCTATATTAGCAAAATAGGGCTTTAAAAACAATAAATCGAGGCTTAAATAATAAATTTTTTTAATTATTGCATTCAATTTTTCCCTATGCTATGATTAAAAAAAGAAAATAAAATTTTTAGGAGGATAAAAATTTGAAAAAATTCACAAAATTTTTAAGCGTTTTACTAATCGCGACTCTACTAGTTGCTTGCGGTAAACAAGAAGCACCTGCACCAAAGGAAGAATCTGGTGATGCTTCAAAAGATAAAGGCGAAATTACAGTTTTAGTTCCTGAATGGGGAGCTCCAAGCGACGAAATGCTTGCAAAATTTAAAGAAGAAACTGGAATCACTGCAAATGTTGAAACCCAAGGATGGGACGAAATCAAACAAAAGATTGGTATAGCAAGTGCTGGTAACACAGCTGCTGCCGACGTATTTGAAGTTGACTGGTCATGGGTTGGAGAATTTGTAGCAGCAGGATGGCTAGAAAAATTAGATCTATCTGACGAAGTTAAGAATGATATCGCATCTATTCCATACTTCACAGTAGAAGGAAATGTTTATTCACTACCATTTATAAACGACTACAGAATCGCTTATCTAAACACACAAATGGCAGGAGACAAAGTTCCAGCTACCTATGATGAACTAAACGAAATCCTACTTCAAGCTAAAAAAGATGGCAAGGTTGAATATCCAATACTATTCCCACTTAATGCTGAAGAAAAGACTTCAACATCATTTATGACTCTAGTATTCACTAGAAACGGAGTATTCTTAAATGACGACAACACAGCTAACGAAGCTGCAATAAGAGACGGATTTGAAACTCTAGATTACCAACTAAAGAATGGACTTATCGATCCAAACGAAGCTTCTAGACCAGGAGTTGAAACTTTCAAAGGTATCGTAAATGGAGAAGGAGCATTCTTAATCGGACCATCTGCATATGTAAACAAACTTGACGACCCAGAATTTTCAAAGGTTGTTGGACAAGTTAAAACAATCATGCTTCCTGGTAAAGACGGAGTATCTCCAAATACTTTAGCATTTACAGAAGCACTAGGAGTATCAGCTTTCTCTAAGAACAAAGAAAAAGCTATGAAGTTCATCGAATTTATGTCAAGAGATGACGTTCAACAAGAGTTCCACAAAGAAAAGAAAGTTGTACCTACAAGAGTTAAAGCACTTAGCGCACTTATAGAAGATGGAACCATCGCAAACCCTGGAACACTTCTAGATCAAGCTAAGACAATTGCTAACCCATTCCCTAATGGAGTTCCAAGTTACTACACAGAAATGAGTACATCAATGTTTAACATCGTTAACGAATTTGCACTTGGAAAACTTTCAGTAGACGAAGCAACAGAAAAATTAGTAACATCTATAAACTCATTTGTAAAATAATTTAAAACAAATAAAAAAGTTGTGTCATTAAGGCACAACTTTTCTTTTTAAGTATTAATATAGGGTGTTTGATTTAACGTGTTGTATTTCTCCTATCTTAGCAGATAGTTCTTCAATCTTATCCTTTGGTGCATCTAAGATGATTGAGATGATTGAAATATTTTTTTCGCTATAAGGAAGTCCCATTCTTCCTATTATGAATTCTCTGTATTCGTGAAGAATTGAATTTATCTTTTCTACAGAGTCTCTGTCTTCGACGATGATCGCCATTATTGCTATGTTTTTCATAAATCCTCCTTTACCTTTAATGATATATTATCATAAAAAAGTATTAAATAGTTTAAATAAAACAAAAACCCTGAATATTCAGGGTTTTTTCTATCCTAGGGTTATATCCATTATCATCATGATCATAAATCCTATTATTACTCCATAGGTCGCTTCTCTTTCGTAGCCGTTGGAGTGAGTCTCTGGAATTATTTCGTCACTTATTACAAATAGCATCGCTCCTCCTGCAAGGGCTAGTACTATTCCAAGAATTGGATTAAATATTGATACTAGTCCGTAGCCTAGGGCTGCTCCTATAGGTTCTACTAGTCCTGTTATAAGGGCTATTATAAAACTATATTTCTTGCTATATCCTTCCCTTACTAGTGCAAGGGCAACAGCCATTCCTTCTGGCATATTTTGTAATCCTATTCCAACTGCGATTGCGATTCCATTATTTATATTTTCCGTTCCAAATCCTACTCCTGTGGCAAGTCCTTCTGGAAAATTATGAATTGTTATGGCGATTATAAATAGCCAAATCTTTTTAAGTGAATCTGTATTTCTACCTTCAACCCTTTTGTCTATTAAATGTTCGTGGGGAGCATACTTATCTATCATATCAAGCATAACCGCCCCAAGAAATATTCCTAGAGAAGTTATTAAGACTGCCTTTAAGTCTGATCCTCCAAATTCTATACTAGGTATTATTAGGGAAAAGCATGTGGCTGCAAGCATAACTCCTGCTGCTACTCCAAGAAGCATGTCCATGGTGCCCCTCTTTATTTCTTTTGCAAAGAAGATTGGAATTGCTCCTACTCCAGTTGCCAGTCCCGGTAATGTAAGTCCTAGTAATAATATAAGTGTTTTGCTCATCTTTTTTCTTTTCCTTTTATCCTGAAATTTTGCTTATAGAGATGGTTTCTATTACATTGCTTGAGATTTTAACTATCTCGTAGATATATTCTCCATCGTCTACCATGGTTCCCATTTCTAATTCGTATCCACTTTCTTTTACCAAGTTGGATACCAGACCTCCCAAGGTTTTGTATCCTTTGGTATCTATTTGATAATTTTCAAGTTTATTTATCTCTTCTATCTCGGTGGATGCGGAGAAATTATTTTCACTTCCTGTAAATATTGAGTCCATAACTGATGAGGTCATAAGGAATTTTCTAACTGCAAATAGAATGGTGATGGAGATTACTCCTATTAGTATGTCCACCATGTTGTCGGATTTTATAAGCATCTTTCTAGCTACAACAAGCATGATTAGGTGGATTATCGTTGAGTCTGAATGGGCTGTCATCAGTAGTACAAATTCCACCGCGATTACTAGTATTAGTACGTGGTCTAGAAATTGTTTAAATTGATCGTATCCCACAAGACTATCTGATCTTAGTATTGCTCCGTAGTACGAAATTATATCTGGTACTGATATCAGTATTCCGATTATTAAAAATATTGATATGAGTATTTCAAATAGATATACTATTTTGTTTAAATATAGTAAGAATTTACGTCTATTCATAGAACTTCTCCCATCGTTTTGCCTTCTACATCTTTTTTAAGTCTCTCAAGTACTTTTTTTTCTATCCTCGATACGGTCATCTGAGATATATTTAGTTGCTCTGCTATTGCTACTTGAGTCTTTCTATTGAAGTATCTCTCTACCAATATGGTTTTTTCCACTTCGTTTAGATTTTTAAAAAGACTTTCCATTAGATCGTTCATTTCTATTTTTTCAAAGTATTCCTCATCCTGTCCTATTATATCTGCAAGATTTACTTCCTTGTCATCGCTTTGACTTTCGTAGCTTATATCCAAGGATTGTGGTTGATATACCCTCGATGCTTCTATGGCTTCTAGTACTTCTTCTTCTGTGGTGTTTAAATATTCTGCAATATCTGATACTGTTGGAGCCTTTTGAAGATTCTGTGCAAGATATACTCTAGCATTGTTTATTTTTTTTGATAATTCTTGGATCCTTCTCGGTACTCTTATGGTCCAACCTTTATCTCTAAAATATTTTTTGATTTCGCCTATGATTGTAGGTGTGGCGAATGAAGAGAATTCAAATCCTTTGGAAGGGTCGTATCTATCCACTGCATATATAAGTCCTATGGATGCTACTTGGTAGATATCGTCGTAGTCGATTCCCCTTCCGTAGTATTTTTTAGCGAGGATTTCTGCTATATAGAGATTGTCCTCTATTAGTTTTTCTCTAAGCTCAGGATCCCTCGTTTTGTTGTATTCTTCGAAGTCTCTCCTTTTTCTATCCCTCTCTTTTTTTCTTTCGTCTTTATTCATTACAAGTCTTTTTAATTAGAAGTTTATTATCTTCTAATGTAACTTCATCCACAAGGCATCTAAGTACCATAAATGCCATATCGTTTTGATCGTCTCTTTCTATATCGAAGTTATTAATTATAGCTGTCATGGTTTTATTTTCTAAAATAAATTCCATCTCGATATTTTCTTTTTTCCCGTCTAGAATCAAAATATTTAGTCCTTCTGTAACAGCCATCTTTAAATCTTCTATGGCATCAAAACATAGGTTTTCTACGGATAGTATTCCAGATACAAAAAGTCTTACTGATCCAAAATACTTGCTGCAAGCGGGAATTATCAGTTTAAATCTATTCATCTAATCACCTATCATAAACATGGTATCTAATTTTGTAATGGTAAATAGTTTTTTGATATTTGGCTTTACATTTTCTATCTTTACTTTATTATTTTCATATACGCTTTTGTAGATGAATATGAGAGCTCCAAGTCCTGTTGAGTCGATGTATTCTAGATTTTCAAAATCAAATACTATATCCATTGGGTTTTCTTTGTATAGGGAAAGTACTTCGTTTTTGAAGTTTTCAGATTGGTAAATATCTAACTCTCCTGCTGGAAATATCTTTAAATTATCTTCTACCTTTGAGTGTATTTCAAATGCCATTATATTTCTTCTCCTATATATTTTGCTACTGAAACTACTTCTGAATCTTTGATATTCATTAGTTTTACTCCAGTGGTATGTCTTCCCATGACGCTGATTCCTTCGCAACCGATTCTTATGATTATTCCAGATACGGTTATGATCATGATTTCATCTGACTTATCAATAACTTTTGCAGATACGAGTTTACCAGATTTTTCTGTAGCCTTATAAGTTAAAAGTCCCACACCTGCACGATTTTGTTTTCTATATTCTGTCATCTTCGTCATCTTTCCGAATCCATTTTCAGATATTACTAGAAGATATTTGTCATCCTGTGGTATTTCAAATGCTACTACTTCATCATCGTCTTTTAAGTCTATACTTTTAACTCCCATTGCGGTTCTACCCATGTTTCTCACGTCACTTTCTGAGAATCTGATGGCCATACCGTTCTTGGTTACGATCATTATTTCATCTCTTCCTGAAGTAAGTCTAACTCCTATTAGGTTGTCGCCTTCATTTAGAGTTATGGCAATTAAACCATTTTTTCTAATCTTTTCGAATTCGCTGTAAGAAGTCTTCTTTATAAGTCCATTCTTTGTAGCCATGACTAGGTTTGCATTTTCATCCACATTTCTAACCGGGATAACTGCTGTTACAAATTCATCCCCTTCAAGATTTAGAAGATTTATTATTGCGGTTCCCTTTGCCTGTCTACTTGATTCTGGTATTTCGTAAGCCTTTAGTGAATAAACTCTTCCGAAGTTTGTAAAGAATAGAATTGTATCGTGGGTTGATGTTATATAGATATCTTTTACGAAATCTTCTTCTCTAGTTGTAAGTGCTGATATACCTGTGCCGCCACGCCTTTGTGGCTTGTAGGTTCCTTCAGGCATCCTCTTAATATAACCAAATTCTGTTAGAGTTATGACTACATCTTCTTCTTCTATTAAATCTTCTGAGTCGATATCTCCTTCATCTGGTGCGAGGACTGTTCTTCTAAGATCAGAATACTTTTCTTTTATTTCTTCAAGTTCTTCTATTATTGTGTTATCTAGTAGTTTTTTATTTTCAAGGATGGATTTTAATTTTGCTATGAGTTTTATAAGATCTTGATATTCTTGTTCTAGTTTTTCTCTTTCTAGTCCTGTAAGTCTTCTAATTCTCATATCTAGAATCGCTTGACCTTGTATGTCTGTAAGTCCAAATTCTTTTGTAAATTTGTTCTTTGCTTCTTGGTCGTCTGATGATTCTCTAACTATCTTTATAATTCTGTCGATATTATCAAGAGCAATTTTTAGTCCTTCTATGATGTGAGCTCTCGCTTCTGCCTTTTCTAGGTCGAACTGAGTTCTTCTTCTAACTACATTTCTTTGGTGATCAACGTAGTATTTAATGATTTCTTTTAAGTTTAAAACTTTTGGTTCACCATTTACAAGGCATAGATTTATAATTCCAAATGTGATTTGCATTTGAGTATTTTTATAGAGATTATTTAAAACTACATTTGGATTTGCATCTCTCTTTAGATCTATATCTATCTTTATCCCTGTTTTGTGTGAAGATAGGTCTCTTATATTTGAAATTCCTTCTATACTCTTATTTTTAACTAAATCTGCTATTTTTACGATTAAGTTGGTCTTGTTAACTTGGTATGGAATCTCTGTAATTACTATTTTGTACCTACCCTTATGTTCTTCTATTTCAGCCCTTGCCCTTACTTGGATTTTTCCTCTTCCTGTCTTGTAGGCATCTATAATTCCTTGTTTACCTAGAATTATTGCTCCTGTTGGAAAGTCTGGACCTTTTATAGATTTCATAAGTTCTTCTATTTCTATATCTTCGTTATTTATATAGTCGATTACCGCTGATATACTTTCTCCTAAATTGTGTGGAGCCATGTTGGTTGCCATACCTACTGCGATACCAGCTGAACCATTTACAAGTATATTTGGAAATCTTGATGGTAGTACTGAAGGTTCTACTTCTCTTTCATCGTAGTTTGGTACGAAATCCACGGTATCTTTATTTATATCTCTAAGCATCTCTTGAGCAATTTTGCTCATTCTCATTTCTGTATAACGAGGAGCTGCTGGACTATCTCCATCCACGTTTCCGAAGTTACCTTGACCATCTACTAATGTGTATCTGATGTTGAAATCCTGTGCAAGTCTAGCTGCAGCATCATAGATACTTGAATCGCCATGAGGGTGAAATTTCCCCATTACTTCCCCTACTAGGGTAGCTGATTTTCTATATGATTTATCCGGAGTTATTCCAAGGGTTTGCATCCCATATACTATTCTTCTGTGTACGGGTTTTAAACCGTCTCTTACATCTGGTAGTGCACGAGAAACTATTACAGACATTGAATAGTCAAGATAGGAACTACGCATCTTCTTGGATATATCTACGTCTATTATTCCATTTTCATTTACATTTTCTATCATAGTTACCTCACGCGTCTATATTTTCTGCATATTTTGCATTTTCTTCAATAAATTCTCTTCTAGGCTCTACATCTACTCCCATTAGGGTTGAGAATACATCGTCCGCATCTATTACGTCTTCTATATTTACTCTTAAAAGGATTCTGCTGTCTGGGTTCATGGTAGTTTCCCAAAGTTGTTCTGCGTTCATTTCCCCAAGACCTTTGTACCTAGCTATTTTATAGTTTTTATCTCTTCCAAGTTCATTTAAAGCACTTTCTAGTTCTTCATCGTCATAGCAGTATCTTATAACTTTTTCTCCTCTCTTAACTCCATAAAGAGGTGGCTTAGCTACGTATATATGACCATGTTCAATCAGTGGTTTCATATGTCTAAAGAAGAATGTCAAAAGAAGTGTCATTATGTGGGCACCGTCTACGTCGGCATCCGTCATAATTATAATCTTTCCATATCTAAGATTATTTATATCAAATTCTTTGTCGATTCCAGTTCCAAAGGCTGTGATCATAGCTTTTATTTCGTCTGAGTTTAGAATTTTATCAAGTCTTGCCTTTTCAACGTTCATGATCTTACCTCTAAGTGGAAGTACTGCTTGGATGTTGGAATCTCTTCCGTCCTTTGCTGTACCACCCGCACTGTCCCCTTCGACTAAGAATATTTCATTTACAGAAATATCTGATTCGTGACAGTCCTTTAATTTTCCTGGTAAGGTCATAGAATCTAGGATGGATCTCTTACGAGTTAAATCCCTTGCTTTTCTAGCTGCTTCTCTTGCACGTCTAGCTTGGAGAGCTTTATCAAGTATAATCTTAGCTACTTTTGGATTTTCTTCTAAGTACGCTGTAAGTCCATTAGAAACTACTCCATCCACTATTCCTCTCGTTTCAGAGTTACCGAGTTTAGACTTGGTTTGTCCTTCGAACTGTGGATTTGGAATCTTAACTGAAATTATGGCAGTCATTCCTTCTCTTACGTCGTCTCCAGATAGATTTTCTTCCTTTTCTTTTATAATATTATATTTTCTACCGTAGTCATTTATAGTTCTAGTAACAGATGCTCTAAAACCACTTAGGTGAGTACCACCTTCTTCTGTATTTATATTGTTTGCAAAGGTTAGTACATTTTCTGAATATGAATCTGTATATTGGATAGCTACTTCTACTTGAGTATTTTCAGATAATTCTTCAAAGTAGATTACATCCTTGTGAATCTTGGTCTTTTTTCTATTTATATATTCTACAAAGGATTTGATTCCACCTTCGTAGTGGAAGATTTCTTGTCTGTCCACTCTTTCGTCGGTGAATATTATTTTGACATTCTTATTTAAAAATGCCATTTCTCTAAATCTCTTTTCCAAAACTTCAAATTCAAACTCTACAGTTTCGAATATTTCTGGATCTGGATGGAATATTATAGTAGTTCCAGTTACATCTTCTTTTAAGTCTTCTACAACTTCAAGTTCAGTTTGAGGAACACCTCTAGAAAATTCTTGTCTATATAATTTTTTATTTCTCTTTACTTCTGCTACAAGTTTGGTAGATAGTGCGTTTACAACTGAAACCCCTACACCGTGAAGTCCTCCGGAAACTTTGTATGCTCCTTCTTTGAACTTACCTCCAGCGTGAAGTATTGTAAGTACAGTTTCAACGGTACTCTTACCAGTTTGAGGATGTTTTTCTACTGGAATTCCTGATCCATTATCGCTAACGGACACGGAACCATCTTTTAAAATTGTAACTTCTATGGTGTCGCACATTCCTTGCAGTGCTTCGTCGATAGAGTTATCTACCACTTCATAGATTAAGTGGTGGAGTCCTTTTGGACCTGTTGAACCGATGTACATCCCTGGTCTTAATCTTACTGGTTCAAGACCTGTTAAGACTTGGATATCACCAGCTCCATAATGCCTGTTGTTCGTCATTTTATCTCCTTATATTTTCCATTTTCAATCATAAATACTTTTGAATTATCATCTATATATGAATCGATGATCTCCGAATTTGTACTTGTGATAAATGTCTGTATTCCTTCAATAGATGTGAGAAGGGCATCCCTTCTTGTGCTGTCAAGTTCTGAAAGCACATCATCTAAAAGTAGTACAGGAGTTATATTTAATACGTTTAAAATATATTTTAGCTCCGCGAGTTTTAGAACCAATATGGAAGACCTTATCTCTCCCTGGGATCCAAAACTCTTGACGGATTTGTCGTTTATTTTAAAATCTATATCGTCCCTATGAGGTCCGATGCTTGTGTATAGTTTTCTCTTATCTATATGTCTTCTTGATCTAAGTGCATTTAAAAATTCTTCTACCAATTCTTCTCTAGTCTTCTTTAGATTTATGGTAGACAGATAGGTTATTTTAAAATCGCATCCAGAAAGGGTTTTGTAGTACTCTTTTGCATAACTTTCCAAAATTTTAATAATATTTAACCTCTTTATGAGTATTTCCGAGGCAAATTTAGACAGTTGCCTATCGTAAATATCAAGTAAAGTATCATTATTATTTACTTTTAAAGCTTTGTTTTTTTCGTAGAGTACCTTTTTGTAGGAATTTAAATTGTACCTGTATATAGAATCCAAATTTGAAATTATATCATCTAGGTACCTTCTCCTATCAGATGGAGAATTTTTAATTATATATAGATCATCAGGTTTAAAGATTACAGCAGCAGAACTCTTTGTAAAATCTTTTAGGGTTGTGATTTTGCCATTTATGGAATGTTTAATTCCCGAAGAATCTATGTAGATAGATCTCTTTTCCAATCGTCCCTTCTTCTCGATTTCAGAAATTATATTGGAGCTTTTACTTCCAAGTTCAATCATCTCCGCATTTTTTGAAGTTCTAAAAGAAGATCCACTTATAGAGACTGCTATAGATTCTATTAAATTGGTCTTGCCCTGAGCATTCTTACCTACAAATAGGTTTAGAGTCTCGCTTGGGATTAGTTTTAAATCTTCGTAATTTCTAAAATTTATAAGTTGAAGAGATTTTAGCTTCATTCTATTACAAACACTTCTCCTAATGCTTCTACTGTGCTTCCTTTATAAATCTTTTTTCCTCTTCTCGTCTCAACTTCACCATCGACTTTAACCTCACCGTCTTGAATTATATTTTTTGCCATTCCTCCAGTAATTCCAAGGGTGATTTTAAGTAGAGAATCCAGTTTTATAAATTCTTCTTCTAATGTTATATTTGTCAATTTGCAAGCCTTACAGGAAGTACTAGGTAGGTATAGGATTTTTCGTTTATTATTAGTGGATTTATTGAATCTGTGAAGTTTAGTACGATTTCATCTTCATCCATAATCTTTATACCATCTAGTAGGTATTTTGAGTTAAATGCTATATCTAGTCCAGGACCGTTTATTTCACATTCCAATACTTCTTCTACATTTCCGATTTCTGTATTAGATGAAATTTTAACCCTGTTATCAGCAATATTTAACTTAATTAAATTGGATCTTTCTTCTTTAGCTAGAAGAGATGCTCTTTCAATACTAGTTTGGAACATTTCTCTATTTATCTTTACTTCTGTGGTGTGACTTTTTCTAATTAAATCTTTGTAATTGAAATATTCTCCACTATATAGTGTTGAGTAGATCTTTGTATTATTGGTTTCAAAAAGTATCTTTCTTTCACCGATAGTTATCTTAACATCTCCAGAACCTAGAATTTTTTGAAGTTCATTTAAGTGGTTTGCAGGGATTATAGATTCAGAAGGTTTAGTAGAAATTGCTATTCTTTCCCTTGCCATTCTAAATCCATCTAGTGCTACAAAGGATATATCTTCCTTGCAATCCATAAATACTCCTGTGAAGATCTTTCTAGTTTCTTCTATTGAAACTGCAAAAGTAGTCTTTCTAATAGCCTCTTTTAAATCTTCTTCCTTCATAGTAAATGAACCTTTATCTTCAAAGTTTAGATTTCTTGGGAATTCTTTGGAACTTTGACAGTTGATGTTAAAATCTGAATTTTTACAAACTATATTTAAGTTTAAATCTTTAAGTGTAATATCTACGAATGAATCTTCTAGTTTTCTAATGATATCTCCAAATAGTCTAGAGTTTACTACCACTTCACCTTCTTCTTCAACTATACAAGCCATGGTACTTATGATAGTTAAATCTGTGTCAGTTCCTATAAGTGTAAGGGTATTGTCCTTTGCAATTATAAGAAGTCCTTCTAGTATTTGCATAGTAGTTCTCGATGAAACTGCTCTCTGTGCAATTTGGATATGTTTAGATAATTCTTGTTTCGAAGCTCTAAATTTCATATTTCCTCCAATATAATATATAAATTATTAGTATTAGTAGTAGTAGCTGTTAGTATGTGGAAAACTATACCTAGCCACTCTATTCATTAACAAATTCAATTTAATAAGTTGTGGAAAGAATTTTAATAAGATGTAAATCTATCCACAAAACTATTTTTTGATCTCTTTTATAAGACCTTGAACCTCTATACTAAATTCCGAATCTTTTTTAATTCTAGTGTCAATTTTATTTATGGCATACATAACTGTAGTATGATCTCTACCGCCAAATTCCTGTCCAATCATCGGTAGTGAAAGATCGGTAAGAGTCCTCGTTAGATACATTGCAATCTGTCTTGGAAATGCTATGTTTGCAGTTCTCTTAGAAGAGAGAATATCGTCGATAGTAATGTTGTAATTTTTAGAGATTACTTCTTTTATTCTCTTCGCATCTACAACTCTTACAGTTTTTACCTTGTAAATATCTTTTATCGCCTGTTTAGCAATATCTTCTGTGATTAAACCTTTTGTAAGTTTTGAGAATGCCTTGACCCTAGTAAGAGCGCCTTCAAGTTCACGAATATTACTTCTAACATTCTCTGCGATGTAGTTAATTACATTTTCAGGCACATCGAATCCTTCACTATCTGATTTTGCTCTTAAAATTGCAATCCTAGTTTCTAAATCTGGTGGTCCAATATCTACCACAAGTCCCCACGCAAATCTAGATACCAGCCTTTCTTTCAAGGATTTTATATCCTTAGGCGGTTTATCTGAAGTTAGAACTATCTGTTTATTTGCACCGTGAAGTGCATTAAATGTATGGAAAAATTCTTCTTGAGTAGATTCTTTATCCGCAATAAATTGGATGTCGTCGATTAAAAGTAGGTCTACTGAGCGATATTTTCTCCTGAATTCTTCGTTTCTACCATTTTTTATAGAGTCTATAAGTTCATTCATAAACTGTTCAGAAGTTACATACAAAACTTTTTTTGAAATGTCTTGTTGTAGTACAAAATGACCTATAGCCTGCATAAGGTGAGTCTTACCAAGACCTACACCACCGTAGATAAAAAGCGGATTGGAATGAGCAGCCTCTGGATTTTCGTAGGATTCTGCAGCAGCAAGTGAAGCTGCATGGGCAAATTCATTGCTCTTTCCAACTATGAAATTCTCAAAAATATACTTCGGGTTGAGTCTGGATTTTTCAAAAGCATCTTCAATAGGTATAGAACTACTAGGATCTTCGTCGTCTCCTGCAAGTATCTCTATTTCATAAGCTATTCCTGATGCTTCATACATACATTTAGAAAGTAGTTTCATATTCAAATCAGAATTAGACAGATAGTTTTTTATAAACTCATTAGGTACAGTAATAATAAACTTGTTATTATTCTTGTCTATTTCTTTGGGTACCATTCTTTGAAACCAAGTAGAAAATGAAATTTCACTTCTAGAATTTTGTCTCAAAAGCTTCATAAAATTTTCCCAAATTTTTGAAATATCTTGTTCCATACTTCCTCCATTTTAAAATTTTACCTGTTGATAAAAAAACTGTTAAAAACCTATCCACAGATGTGTACTAAATTGTGTATAATTTAAAATATCAACAGCTGTTTATAAGTAAACTGTGGAAAAATAATATGAATATTCCTTATAAAATCTAAAAAAATAAAAATATTAAGCTTAAAAAAGGAGTTTATTAACATTTTATACACAATTTGTTAATAACTCCGCAATATCAACAAGTAATTTTTCTATCCACAACTTTTTCTTATAACTATGTATATTTTATCAAATAAATGGTAAGTTATCAACAATGTAAAACTTTAAGATGTGGAAAAAATATTTAAAAAAATTTAAAAAAAATAAAAAATATATAAAAAAATATAAAAAAATTCCCCAGATCAATCCAGGGAATATAAAATTATCTCAATATTCTTTTTTAATTTGTACCACTATTCTTCTATTAGGTTCTTGACCTTCTGAATGAGTAAATACTCCTTCGAAATCCTTTAGGGCTTCGTGGATTATCTTTCTTTCGTGTGCATTCATAGGTTCAAGTTTAGCTGGTCTTCCAGTTCTTAAAGCACGATTGGCAGTCTTTTCTGCAAGGCTTATAAGAGTGTTCTTTCTCTTTTCTCTGTATCCAGAGGAGTCAACTATAACTCTTACGAAACTGTCGGAATGTTTATTTATAATAAGACTTAGAATATATTGGATTGAATCAAGGGTTGTGCCTCTTTTTCCAATCACTATTCCAAGATCTTTTTCATTACCTAGAATATTTACATTAAGTACATTTTTATCCATAGTAATGTCTGTGTCGTACTTAATTTCAAGTGGTTTTAATATTTTATCGATAAATTCATTAGAAATTTCGGTAAACTTTTCTATATCAAAGTTAGCTTCAGCTTCTTCGATATTTTCTGAATCTTCTGTTTCTACCTCTTCATAAACTTCTTCATCTAAAGTTTTAGAAGTATCACAAGATTTAATTTCATGAACTTCTACTTTAACTTCTTCTGTAACTTCAGGTTTATCCTTACTTAATTCTTCAGATTTAGAAAATTTAGGTTCAGATTTTACCTTATTTCTAGTTTTGTTTTCAAATTTAGAACTTTTGCTCTTCTCGGATTCAAATTCTTCGCTAAAAATCTCTTTTAAAATATCTTCTGTATCTTCTTTTTTAGATACCTTAACTGCAGCGTCCTTTTGTCCAAATCCTAAGAAACCTTTGGAAGCTTCTTGTAGAACTTCTACAGTTACATCCTCTTTTTTAAGTTTTAGCTTTTTAAGAGCATCTTCTACTGCTTCATCTACACTACGTCCTGTAGTAATTACATAATTCATTATACACCCTCCACTTCACGCTTGATGATAACATTCTGAATCAGTTGTTGTAAAACTTGGAATAAGTTAGAAACTGTCCAATAAAGGACCAATGCTGATGCAAAGTTCCTACCCATCATAAAGATCATAACAGGCATAACTAAAGTCATAGTATTCATCATTGATTGAGATTGTGCTGTTTGACTTGCTTTATTAGCTGTTGAGTTTTGTGTTATCCATGAAGATAAAAATGTAGTAACAGCTGCAACTATTGGCAGAATAAGGGTTGTATCTTTAAGATCTATATCTTTAATATAGAAAAAATTCTTTGCAATGCTATCGTATAGTCCAGGTTCTTTAAACACATAGGTCGCTGGTTCATAGAATACTCTATAAAATCCAATAAGAACCATCATTTGAACGATCATAGGAAGACATCCACTAAGCATATTGTAGTTTGCATCTTTGTAGAGTTGTCTTTGTTTAGCAGCCAAAGTTTGAGGATCATTTTTGTATTTTGTTTGGATCTTTTCAAGCTCTGGTTGTAACTCTGCCATCTTCTTTTGGTTTCTCATTTGAGAAATACCGATAGGTAGCATCAAAACTCTAATGATAAAAGTGGATATGATAATCGTAATAGCAAAGAAAGAAATGCTTTTAGGTTCTGGAAATCCTTTAGAAAGAACATCGTAGATAAATCTAAAAAAGATACCTAAAATTGTACTAATTGTGTTCATTTATTCTCCTTATGGAAGGGGATCATAACCACCTTTACAAAATGGATTACATCTAAGTATACGATAAGTACTAAGATATAAGGCTTTAAAAAAACCATACTTCGTAAAAGCAAGTCTTGCATATTCGGAACATGTGGGTTCAAATCTACAGTGCCTTCCTGGCAGTAGATACTTCGATATAACCTTTTGATAAAACTTAATCATCAAAAGAACTATTTTATTCAAATAAGACCCTTCTTTCTAAGAACATGTTCAAAAGATCTCTTAAGCTCACTATAATCTATGTAGGACTTATCCTTTTTTAAAATTAGGACAACATCATATCCCGGTTTTAGATCATAATCTCTTAAAATCATTCTAAGTCTTCTCTTAAATTTGTTTCTAGTGACAGCATTTCCAAATTTCTTGGTAATGACGAAACCGACCCTAGTAGTAGGAAGGTTATTTTTATTTAAAAACATGGTGAAGACTCTATTTCCAGTTACATTCTTTTTTTTATAGACCTTTTGAAAATCCCTATCTTTTTTTAAAATTTCTTGCATTATGCTGAAAGTTTCTTTCTTCCCTTTCTTCTTCTAGCTCTTATTACAGCTCTACCTGATTTAGTTCTCATTCTAGCTCTGAAGCCGTGCTCTCTTTTTCTTTGTTTGTTTTTTGGTTGATAAGTTCTCTTCATTATTTTCCCTCCTTTCCCATCTTAAAATTATATACAATGAAATGACAATTTGTCAATGAAAAGCTTATGAAATAAGGAAAAACTAGACATTTAATAGGATTTATTTAAGAATTTTTAAAAATTAATAAGAAAATTTTGTTTTAATTTGTTTTAATAGATAAGTTTTATTTAAAATCGGAATTTAAAATTGAAATTTAAAATTAGAATTTAAAATTTAAAAAAGTGAGGCGGATATCTTTTATGAATTAATAAATACTAAATAGTATCCCTTTAAGGCTTTTAAATCTTCGGTACTAAAAGCACCGTCTTTTGGATAGCCTTCATACCAAGTAACTTCACCTCTGTAGGTTACTTCTACTGTTCCATTGACATAAAAGTTGTCATAGTCTATGCATATCGCATGGAGAGTTCCTTTTACCTGTCCGTCATCATAGTCGATGGCTATTGGATAGTCAAAGTCCTTTCCATATGTTTTTTTGATTTGCTCAAACCTTTTGTACTCACCGTTAACTACATATATGTCGCCTTTTGATTTGTCGTTTTTGATAGATTTACTATCAAATTCTCTTGCATCAATATTTAAACTTGTAGTAATTAATGAAAGCATTATTAGAAGAGCAAATACTACTTTTCTAAATTTCATAATTACCTCCATATGGTAAATAAATAAAGTATCCGCCTCAAATTAAGTATACCACAAAAAAAACAGACCGTGGTAATTTGATAAAATTTACTATTGCAATTTATCACGAAGAGGCGTAAAATTAATAAAAATGTCAAGAATACAAAGGAGGATATTATGGAAAAATCATATTCAAGTTCCAAATCATTAGAAATTACAAAATCTATTAAAAAAGTAACTCTAGCTTTGCAACATATGATTGCAATGTTTGGTGCTACTGTTTTGGTTCCCCTTTTAACAGGGTTCAATGTTTCAACTTCACTGATGTGCGCAGGGATAGGTACTCTTATTTTTCACTTTTGTACGAAAAAGAAGGTACCTGTTTTTTTAGGTTCATCTTTCGCTTTTATACCAGTTATTCAGTCTGTCGCTAAATCCTATGGTTCCTTGGAATACGCTCAAGGTGGGATCGTCGTGGCAGGCTTTATTTATGTAATCCTATCTTTATTCGTTAAAAGGATAGGTGTTAAGAGAATTACAAAATATTTTCCAGCACAAGTGGTTGGTCCAATGGTCATAGTCATAGGTTTTAATCTTCTACCTACTGCAGTTTCTATGGCAAGCTCAAACTTCATAGTTTCAATAGTAACCTTTACCGCATGCATCCTATTAAGCAATTTTACAAAAGGTTTTACAAAACAACTTGCAATTATAATTTCTGTAACTGTTGGATATCTTCTAAGTTTAAAACTTGGAATCGTAGACCTTGCTCCTCTTAAGAGTGCAGAATTTTTAAATCTTCCTCCAATCACTCTTCCTAAGTTCAGCCTTGGTGCAATCTTTACCATTGCTCCAGTTGTCATAGCTGTATTTATGGAACATATTGGAGATATAACTACCAACTCTCAAGTAGTTGGAGAAAACTTTATGGAAGATCCAGGACTTAATAGAACTCTACTCGGTGATGGACTTGCAACTGTCATGGCAGGGATGATCGGTGGCCCGGCAAACACAACCTACGGAGAAAACACAGGTGTACTTGCCCTTACAAAAAATTATGATCCATATATTTTAAGACTTGCCGCAGTATTTGCAATAATCCTCGGATGCGTCGGATATATAGGAGGATTCTTACAAACCATTCCTACCGCAGTCATGGGAGGTATATCAGTTATACTCTTCTCAATGATTGCCCTTGTAGGTTTCAAAACCATTAAGAATTCAAAAATGGATTATAATTTAAAAAATATAATCACCATGGCGACTATTATAATAATCGGCCTTGGACCAAATGCGGGACTTAATATAGGAATAAAAATAACTGACATGGTAAGCCTATCAGGACTATCACTCGCAGCAATTGTAGGAATTTTGATAAACGTAATATTTACTCTTTATGAAAATAAAATAGAAAAAGAAACAATGTGAAATTAATTTTCACAAAAGTATTCAAAAACGCCTCCTTTAGTATATAATTATTAAAAGGAGGTTTTTTTATGAAGGAAAACAACGAAGGCTTCAGCTCGATAGTCGGTTTTATAATGGTGGCTATTGGTCTTGCCCTAGGAATCGGATCTCTCTGGAGATTTCCATACGTAGTTGGAGAAAATGGTGGAGCCATATTCATATTTATGTATATAGCAATAATACTTGTAATAGGAATTCCACTTATGACCGCAGAGGTAACTATCGGATTTAAAACCCAAAGGACTGCCATAGACGCATACAAAACTCTAAGTCCAAAAACAAAATGGTACTACGCAGGATATCTACATACATTAGCAGCAATACTAATAGTTGGATATACATCACCAATCTACGCGTGGATTTTAAAATATATTTCTCTATCCCTAACAGGAGGATTCACAGGTCTTAATAAGGATATGATAGTGAGTCTATTTAATGATTTTAACGCAGATAAAAATATGGTCTACCTATTCTTTATGATAAATTTAGTTCTAAATGCTGTGGTAATTATATTTGGAATTCAAAACGGAATCGAAAGACTATCCAAGATACTTATGCCAATATTATTTGCAATAATGGCTGTAATAATATTCTATGCAATAAGTCTTGATACCAGTGGAGAAGGACTAAGATTTCTATTCACACCAGATCCAAGCAAATTTTCAATTAAATCAGTAATCACATGTCTAGGTCAAGCGTTCTTTGCACTGGGACTTGCGATGCTCGGCTCCATGGTATTTGGATCATATATAAAACAAAAGGATGAAAATATATTTAAAACTTCTACTATTATATGTAGTGCCTTAGTCCTTGCGGGAATATTCGCAGGAATGATGATACTACCAATAGTATTTGCAACAGGACTTACACCGGGAGAAGGAGTTTCACTTACATTTTTAACCCTACCAAATGCATTTAATGTAATTCCATATGGAAATGTACTTGCAATACTATTCTACTTCGGATTTTATATAGCAGCATTTACATCTTCAGTTGGAGTACTAGAAGCAATAACAGGACAATTTAGTGAAAAATTTAATATTTCTAGAAAAAAAGCTCTCCTTATAGCGTTTATAATCGTAGCAGCAATCGCATATGTATCAGTTAATAGCGACACATTCTTTAACTTTATAGACAATGTAGAATCAAACTACATCTTAGTAATAGGAGTACTCTTAATAGCAATCTTCACAGGATATGTGTGGGGAATTGAAGAAGCGATGGATGCTGCAAATATAAAGAATAAATTTATAAGAACCTGGATGAAAGTAAGTATAAAATATATCTCACCAGTAGTTATAATAGTAATCTTTATAAGTCAATTTATAAAATTTTAAATTAAAATCAATCGGCATTAAGACATGCCGATTTTTTAATGAAATCGTCGTAAACACTTATAAAACTAGGAAATTCTAAAGAAAAATACTAAATTAAAAAAAATAATAAAATAAAATATTTTTATTCTTAATCGTTGTAATCAATTAAAATAGCGAAACATCATTTGAAAAAATTCTTAAATTCATTTTTTTTAAAATAGTCATGAAAACCTTTTACTTTTTTGTTGAAAATTTAACATGTTAAAGGTATAATTAAGTTATCTTAATAATAAGGAGGAAGACATGGAAGACAAATTATTAGCAATAGTAAAATCTATTAATGGAGTGCTTTGGGGCGTTCCAATGATGGTAATCCTCGTAGGATGCGGTATTTTTTATACACTAGCATTAAGAGGAATCCAAGTAAGAGACTTTGGATTAGCATTTAAGAAAGCTTTTTCCGGCTTCAGTTTAAAAGGAAAAAAAGCTGGCGCTGACGGAATGAGTTCTTTCCAATCACTAGCAACAGCAATCGCAGGACAAGTTGGTACTGGTAACTTAACAGGATCAGCAACAGCTATTATTTCAGGGGGACCTGGAGCAATATTCTGGATGTGGATCAGTGCTTTCTTCGGAATGGCAACAATATTCGCAGAAGCAGTACTAGGACAAAAGTACAAAGTTGTTAAAGACGGACAAGTAACTGGTGGACCAGCTTACTACCTAAGAAATGGTATCCATTCAAAAGTACTAGCAGCACTATTTGCAATATTTATTACAATAGCACTAGGACTAGTAGGTAACCTTGTACAAGCTAACTCAATAGGACAAGCATTCTCAAGTGTTATTGACGTTCCTACATGGGTAGTTGGACTTGTAATAGTAGTAATCTCTGGATTTATCTTCATCGGTGGAGTTGGTAGAATCGCATCTGTAACAGAAAAAATAGTTCCAATTATGGCATTTTTCTACATACTTGGTGGACTTATCATCCTTATTAAAAACGGTGGAGCAACACTAGACGCATTTAGACAAATCTTCGTAGGAGCATTCAATCCTCAAGCTGTACTAGGTGGAGCTGCAGGTATAACAGTACGTCAAGCAGTTAGATACGGGGTTGCACGTGGACTATTCTCTAACGAAGCTGGTATGGGTTCAACACCACATGCTCACGCAATAGCAAAAGTTAATCATCCATGTGACCAAGGTCTAGTAGCAATCGTAGGTGTATTTATAGATACATTCGTAGTTCTTACAATCAACGCACTAGTTATAATAGCAACTGGCGCAAACCAAATCGACGGACTAAAAGGAATCAAAGTTACACAAAAAGCATTTGAACTAGGAATAGGACATATAGGTGTAGCATTTATAGCAGTAGCACTATTCTTCTTTGCATTCTCAACTATCATCGGATGGTACTTCTATGGAGAAGCAAACGTAAGATACCTATTTGGTAAAGGCGGAATAGGAGCATACAGAATACTAGCACTAGTATTTATATTCTTAGGAACTATGTTCGAAGTAGACTTAGTTTGGGAACTTGCAGATATGTTTAACGCAATGATGGTAATCCCTAACGTAATCGGGGTAATCGGACTTTACAAAGTAGTTCAAACATCTCTAAACGAATATCAATCATTAAAACTAAATGTAAATCCAAACGCATAAAAATTAAATTAAAGAAAAGCTTCAGAGAAATCTGGAGCTTTTTTTAATTGTAATGCTGTACGCATAGCATTACAAAAATAAACATATGCTATCCGGATAGCATCAAAAATAAAAGCTCAAAGTCGATCACGATTACAGAAACTCTAAAATTCTAAACCACGTCGACCTATAAATAGAGGCTCGCTACGCTCAAACAGTGCAATTTATAGCCGGTCTCCTTAGGTTTGAATTTTGACGAGTTTCTTTCAGACGGATCTCCTTTTGAGCATTTTATTTTAAATAATACATTGTAGCGGAAGCAATTTGCTTCTACAAGCCTTGACACTAAAAATTTTCCTCTCAGACGTTAGCCGTAACAGTATTTACAAATAAATAACATTTAAGAGATCCTTCGACTCCGACGGTAAAACCGTCTCCGCTCAGGATGACTGGGTGGGTCGTGTTTACCCTGATGGGAAGTCGAGTTCAGATAAGAAAACAAGCTATCCATCATAGTTATATAGATTTCATATATAAAATATTGTTTCGACCTATCCCATAAGATTCTTACTCACAATCCTTCTTTAGAGAGAGCCATTGCCACCACAAGTGATTTTTGCTTTCGGCGTTAAGAAATTTTCCACTGTCTGAGCGTAGCGAGTTTGGAAAATTTTAGCCGAATAAAAACCTGCTAACA
>QWCH01001648.1_pt1 | contig 32397 bp, 30 predicted proteins | sample 1972671 | NCBI WGS metagenome assembly QWCH01 (sample SAMN09866713, study PRJNA288562) | Human gut metagenome isolate term3_stool, whole genome shotgun sequencing... | isolation source: gut | host: Homo sapiens | place: USA: California
TACAAGTTGTGCAGCCTTGAATGAGGTCAATGTTTTTCCGGCACCTGTTGTATGCCAGATATAACCATTATCATTGGAGTTTTGTACACGATCCAAAATCTTCTCTACCGCATAGAATTGGTAAGGACGAAGTACCATCAAGCACTTGTCGCCCTCATGCAGCACAATATACTTTCCTATGATTTTGCCAAGCGTACATTTTTCCAAGAAGAATACGGCAAACTTGTCCAATTCATTGAACGGATGATTGGCGGCATCTGTCCAGTTGAATGTGAACTTATACCCACTATTTGGATTATTGGCAAAATAGCGAGTGTTAACGCCATTGGATATAACAAACAACTGGATATAATCAAACAATCCGTGAAACGAAGTCTTGTGATAACGCTGTATTTGGTTGTATGCCTGTTTAAGTTCCACGCCACGACGTTTCAATTCAATCTGCACAAGTGGCAAACCATTGATTAGGATCGTCACATCATAACGGCATTTTTTACGTCCTTCCACTGTGATTTGGTTGGAAACCTGAAATTCATTCTGACACCACTGTTGCCTATTTAGAAATTCCACCCATATACGCTGTCCATCAGCCGTATCAAGCGGATATAAATCACGGAGTTTCTTTGCCTTTTCAAAGCGAGTACCACCTTCAAGGTATATGAGAATCTTCTCAAACTCTTCTGTCGTAAACTCATTGCGTCCATATTCCTCCAGCCGTTTGCGGTTATGAACCTCCAACTGCCGCTTGAAATTGGCATACAAATTATCCTCTTCTACAATTTGGACATATTCATAGTCCATTTGTTGAAGAGTGGTTATCAGTCCGGCTTCCAATGCCGCTTCACTTTGTGTTGACATATCCTTGCCCTATTATGAGTAGTTACTACTTATGCTATTAGTATTCTGACATCCAATACCTTTTCGATTTTACATAGATTGCAAATGCATCTAAAACCATCAAATCGATTCAGGTTCTATTGCAGTCTTTCTTTTTTATCGGTTATTAAATCCTTCAAATCAACTTGTAGAATCTCGGCAATCCGCTGGAGCGTTTCCAAATTAGGTTGAATCCTATTGCAAGCATAAGCATTGACCATGCTAAAACTCTTATCCAATTGTTTGGCTAACCACGTTTGAGAAATGCCTTTTTCCGAAAGGACTGCCTTTATTCTATTCAGTTTCATTCTTTAATACGATTTTATAGTGCAAATATAGCGAATTATATTCGATAATTGTGATTATTTTTGTACTTTTGCACCTACAAGGTAAATAACTTGGATTCACGCATATGACAGCCAAAGATAGAAGTAGATTACATCGAGGTTATAAACGCTTCTTACGTCAGCTAAAAACAAAGAGACAAAAAAGAAGAAAGGCTCAAATCCTATGCGAAGAGAATGCCCGCTATAATAGGAAAAATGGCGTGATTCTCTCCGTAGATCAATTGTTGTCTAACACACTTTCTCCAAGTGTTTCGTATCTACTTAACTGCATAAGCAGTCCTCTTAATTACGAATTGATAAATAAAGAGAATAATAACACTAATTGTTATGTTGAAATACCAAGACTTTTTTCTCTAATTGAAAATCCCCAAGAAAGTTATTCCGCAATCAGAAAACTGATAGTTTTGTCTTTATTTTCAAACTATCCAGAAATATTCATTGACTATACCAAATGTGATGAATTCACTCTTGAGGCTCAAGTTTTGTTAGACTTAATACTTAAGGATATATTTAGGTTTTACAATAGATGTCGAAAGAAAAAGCGCTTTAAAAAGTACGCAAAAAGGATTACAGACAGATCTACTAGGGGAAGTTCCATAAGAACCATGTTATTTTCCGTAGGTTCTTTAGCAATTCATGCAAAAAAACAAATAGAGTTTTCTCATGTTGTTCCGTATAATCTTTGCATTCATCGTTCTGAAGTTGATACTATTCGACAAGCAGAAATGAAGGACATAGACACAACTACTTTATCTGACTATGTTGATACTTGTTTGTCAAAAATGGGTCGTAATTTAGAAGATGAGCAAATAGATGATTTATGTACCGTTATTGGAGAAATTCTCATTAATGCAGAAGAACATTCTTCTACGAAATGTCGCTATTCGATAGGATATTTTGAAGAACAAGAAATAGATGGAGAAAAAGTTGGAGTATTCCAACTAGTCATAATGAATTTAGGAATGTCGATTTACGAGAAATTCAAAGATGAAAATTGCCCAAATCCTATTATATCTGATAAGATGAAGGAGTTGTCAAAACAATACACACACAAAGGATTCCTAAAAAAGAAAGAATTTGAAGAAGAAACTTTATGGACACTATATTCTCTACAAGATGGAGTTACTTCAGTATCCCCAGAAAAATATAAAAATAGAGGAAATGGCTCTTTGCGCTTTATCGAAAGTTTTTACAACTTAAAAGGTTGCAACGCATCAAAATTATCAAAGATGACGTTACAATCGGGAAAAGCAAATATTGTATTTGACGGTAAATATCCAGTAACAGAATCTATGGTAAAAGGAGAAAAATATAGAGTCCTTACATTTAACAGCTCTGGAAATATTGAAGACAAACCTGATAATAAATACGTTAAATGTAGCGAGTTCTTTTTCCCTGGCACATTTATTCACGCATATATATATTTATAATTATGAAACAAAGTAAAGATAATATTATCAATTTAGAAGACTTTAGGGTCAAACGTGGCAATATTGTTTCTAAGGTTTTCACAGGTAGAGATCGAGGAGTCTATGTGAGAGAAAACTCACATATTGATGATATTGATTCTAAATATGAAACAATAGAGATCATTATTCCCGAAAATATCAAATCTATCAACCCCTCATTTTTTGAGGAGTTATTCAGAAATGTTGTCACAAAACATGGTAGGGATGAGTTTATGAACAAATACAAATTCCGTTCTTTGGGAACTTATAAATACGAAAGGACGTTATCAGAAGCCATTCAACGAATATTAAGAAATAACACTGCAATTGGATAATTATGGATACTTTACAATTGGTTATTGATTCTATTTCTAAAATAGCAATTATACCACAAAGCATTAGTCAAGGAATTTCACCACAACCTATTGCTTGTCTTGATGCGTTACATAAATTGGGAGTTGTATTAATCGCTTTATTTAATCTTATATTTTCTATTTATCTATACAAAACAAATAAAATAAACCAGAAAATAAAAGACATGAAAGTTAATAGACAAAATCTATTAAACATATTGATTCTCAACCACAAATTAAATGATTTCTATAAGATATTCGCCTGTATTCATACAGAATGTCAAATCCTTTTAAATACAGAAATAGGTGAGGAAAAACGAAAAGAACAAGCAAATGGAAAACTGGAAGAGCTATTTATTCAACTTAATTTAGAATTTATTACTACTCTACGAGCTGTTGACATAAAATTAAGTGATGAGATTTTATCTATTTCTGATACTCTACAAAGTAAATTATCCGAAAATATTTTTGATAATGGCGTAAATTTGCATGTTAGAGACAAATATGATGAATTGATTCAAACCCCCATTTCGAATGCAGAAATAGAAATACTAAAAAAACTATACGAGTTTTCGTAATTCAATACTAAGTGATATGTTAAGAATCAAATTATCACAAATGACACGAAAGCGTATTTAATTAGCAGAGATCAAACATGGATATATTTAGTGAATACATGAATGACGAAAACATCGAAAAAATGCGAAAGAGCTAAGCTCTGGCGAGCATCTATCGGGTTACAAGCAGTTGACAATCTGCGTGTATCCAGCTTTCTCATTGAGACTGCACGTAAACATATAGAAGGGCTTATTTCTATGGATGAGGTTCATAAAATGATAGATGAGCATTATGCACAAAAACGCAAGCAATCAAAACCAGATTGAATACTCACCTATCAGTATTATCGCCTTTCAGTTATTCGAAATTTTCGAATAACTGTCCCTCCGATGTACCATAAAAGCTACAAGGAAGAATATTCTAAGCATTGTGTATTTTACCGTTTTATAGTCTTTGTTAAAGCCTCGCAAGCCGTCCTTTCAATAATTCGCCATACTTTTCTTTTAATTCAGCACTTAGGAAAGAGTTTTGAATGATAGTCTCAAACTTGGGCAATAGTTTGATATATTTATTTATCAGTCGTTCTACAATCACATTCTCTATACCTAGCATGGAAGCTGATCGAATAAAATCCTCTCTTTGAAGCTTTTTCTTCCGACCATTCAAAGTCAATGCCAACTCTTCGTCATCCTTGGGATTGATGATAGCCGCATTTAGCAAATCATAAGCAGGGGTTAAACGTATCTTATCCGCCACCTCATACAAAGAGAAGTTTTTCAAGTGCATGTCGTTATTCCCTGTCAACCAAGAGAAAAGCACCAACTCAAAGAAATTGGTAACATCCATCTTTGGTAAAGACGAGTATTTCAAAACGACCTTGCCGACACGTTCATAACTGCTCTTGTATTTGTGCTCTGTTTGCCTTTCCGTCAGTTGGCACATATCTTCCATCGCAATCTTCTCTCCGGTAGAAGTCCTGTCTATCCGGCGGGTAAGATAGCATAGCGTATCATCTGCCATCCGCATCAGCGTATGAGGAACAACCTCAATACGTGCCACCTCAGCAAGGTGCATGGTTAAATCCTCAACCTCAGGCATCATTTCATATTGCGAGGTCTGTGGTTTACAAATATAACCGCCCCATAGCCCGACAATAGTCAATCTTTTACAGCCCTCATGTTCCTTCAAATGCAAGGATAATTTCGGCTGAACACCGGTCAAAGAGGTTTGTTCTTGAATGATTTGCAGAGCAAGCTGATCAAGTTGTTCTGTCGTATAATCAAGAACAGGCAATGTCGTTGTTCCGAAAAACTTTTTTATGCAAGCCGTGTGCATGTCCTTTTCCCCCTTTAAGAGCGGACGATAACAATATAAGCAATTACACATGGCTTCCCTCCTTTTCTTCCAATGGAATAACGCTTACTGCTCCGATACAATCCTTGCAGCATGTCAGCAACAACGACATCCGGTCAAGAATACTGATGTCTGTATTCCTCAACGCAACATCCAACAACCATCCTTCAGGAATCAAACCATCGAAAAATGGAAATAGTACATGACTTGTATATGCTTCCTCCTGTAAAGGCAATGTCATGCTAACCGCCTTTGCCGTTTCCGAAGAGAGATATTCCGGCAAATAGCGGAATTCATACCCGGCATCATTTTCTGTCAGAATACCTGCCAATTGGTCTTTGTAAAATATATGGGCTTGTCTCATTGATTATCAGTTTTAGAAGTGGCAACCATTTCATAATTGAAAAAGGCAAGGAGCTGGTTCACTTTATCGAGACGTAGCGTTTCCTTGCCCTGTTCAAGGTCTCGCACAAAGCGCAATCCTACTCCCGACTTCAACGAGAGTTCTTCTTGCGTCAGATTATATTGCTTTCGCAACATTTTGACCGTAGTAGAAAGATTATTCATAGCATCATACTTTATACCTTTTCGGGTACAAAGTTAGCATAAATATTCGATATTATATCAGTATGGGTATAATTTATTGTTTCACCACTGCAATTATATCAGACAGGGTATAATTCAATGAGGATTGAGATGTTAATACTAAGGCTAAAAACAAGTACAACGCAATGGTTCTACACTTTTCCAAGCGAATAATTCAGATTTGCTGCACTTTTTCCAGCGAATAACGCCCAAATGAAAACACTTTTTCAGACGAATAAATCATGTATTACCACATTTATTCAAGCCAATCATATATTTTCGTGCAAAATTTCAGTGCAAACCACAGAAATTCCAAGAAAACCACTACCTTTGCATTCAACAAGCGTTCTGTAACATACCTGCGGAAATGCCCTATCACTCAACACATTGTATCTGATAGCGGACATTCCACAAAAGGACTGAAAAGAGGCGGTACAACACGTATATGCAATACCATGAAATACAGCGGTTTGCATTTGTCCCCACATTCTGTGTATTTGTCAAAACAGAGGTTGTACCGATTAAAATGAATGGTCGCTGATAATCAATGATGTAAATATGCTGCATCGGCAAATAAGAGTGAAGAACGGAAAAAACGCCAACTTACTTATTTACGCATCACTCTGACATACCATTCACAATCAGGATGACAGCCATAATAAGTTTTACCATCACCACCTAAGTCCCATGGAGAGGTCAATTCAATGGAACGTGTTGGCAACAGTTCATATTTCTCCTGACTAATCAATACTTTTGTACGCCTTCTGAATCGTTTTGAAGCAACCCTTTTTCCTCTCTTTTGCGACTTACACCAACAGCATACTCCCGCAGGAACTTTTTTTCTTGATCTGCTCATATTAATGTAATGTTATGAAGCACAACAAGCTTTGCACTTATTATGCTTCGGTTAGACATTACATCTTCTTACTGTTTAAATTCATCATTCTATCTATATATTTCTCGCTTTATCTATCTGTTTCAGAATAATCTTCCTCACCTGCTCATACGAAACAGGCGTATAACTATTATTATCTACCCCAACATCGTATTGTGTGGGTAAAAGCATATCGAGACGCGACGTATCAAGTCCCGTGCTATTGGGACTGGTATGCACATGACCGAAAAGTTGCCACACATCTCGATAGGTACCGCCATAACTGAGGAAAGGGTAATGATTCAAATAGATGCTACGCTTGCCAACTTCAATGCGCATCTGCATCACTACATCTTCAAATTTATTCATATAGCCTTGCCGAATGTTCTTACGATCATGATTGCCTATTATCAGATAGATTTTACCATTCAAACGATTAAGTATATTGTTCCATTCAGCGGAACCTCCTAAACAAAAATCACCCAAATGGAAAACTGTATCATCGGGTTCTACCACCCTATTCCAATTAGCAATCAGTGCTTCATTCATCTGATCCACATCCTTAAACGGACGATGGCAAAAACGAATGATATTCGCATGGCTAAAATGAGTATCTGACGTAAAGAACGTATGCTCGGCATCAAATTTATAATCCATAACTTTCTCCTTTCCGCGTATCACTACGCATCTAAATCAATTTAATTTAACGAATAGGGAATGAGGAGAAGGTAACAGGTGGTAAATCTGTGTTTTTCATTCCGATTTTGCTTTCTCAGCATCGAAAAAGTGTGCAAAAATATGATAAAGCATTAAATCTTACAAATTTTTCAGCAACTATTTTCCGGGACGGATTCCATGGGCATGGGATTTCAGATGGATGGGCATGGGATTTCAGATGGATGGGCATGGGATTTCGGATAGATGGGCATGGAATTATCTTCCATTCTTAATTTCCAAATGGTACTTATTGTATAAAACGCATTTTTCAGGCTCGAAAGAGATCCAAAACTAAACAAATGTTAATCCACTTTTTTGACCTCAAAAAGGGACTTTTTCGCCTTTTCCGAACGTTTTCCGCAATTACGACCGTCCTCTTTGCCATTACGACCGTGCTAATGTGTAGTGCACTCGGCACCTCGCGAAGATTAAGACGGTCGTAATGGCGATTTGGACGGTCGTAATTGGAAAGAGGACCGTCTTTAGGGCAAAAAAGCACCTAAATTTCCTTGGGATATTTGGGACGCCGTCTGTTTTATTTTGCTACAGGCGACTCTCCAGGAGTTAAGCTTTATCACTTTGCTGGCGTTTCCGTCTCACAGCAATCAAATTGTACGTTTTCCGGAACGATCTCGGCATCCCATTCCGTCTGTTGTCAGCCCAAATGATCAAAACAGTGAAAAAGGTCAATCCAAAATGGGCCAAGATTTCAGACGAAAGAGAAAAACGCACGGAAAGGGAGGTTATTGTATTTTTAACATATTTAAAATCCACTAATCAAGCTGTATATATCAACTTCTCCATCTTTTCATTATTATATAGCAGAATATTTCATATCTTTAGAGCCAAACAATCCCAAGCACCCGCAACAAAAGTATCTGTTAACAGTGAAGGGGTTGGCTATCTTTAATTCAAACAAATAACGAGCAAAACACTAACAATCAACAGTGTAAATAAGCTTATTATTAAAAGTAAGTCATAATTAATAATCATCAGCATACAAATCATGGAACTATCAAAAAGTCAAAAGGTAATAGCTCGCCAACTTATTAGCGAAGCTTTACAACGTGAATGTAAAACGTTTTTGGAGGAGGTGAAAGATATACTGCCTCTGAGAGATCAGACACCTCATGAGGTATATCTGAATCTTTGATAAAAAGTCACAGACTTCGACAAGCATATTGCAACACAATATGACGGGCTGTCCGGATCACGTTATTTCATGGCTGTATTCAGCCTGTTTTATAACAATGTCCTAACAGAAGATGACATCAAGTTATTCAACGAAGAAGTGCAACAAAATTTAATGGTGATGAAACAGAATTGGGATTTGGATTCACCAGGTAATCAAAGCCATTGATATAATCTGATAAAGCAAAACAACAATAAAGACAATTCTAAAAATCATGACAGACAAACTCGACCTATTATCAAAAGAAGAACTTAAAGACTTGATCAGAATATACGCGAAGAACATCTATGCCCTTGACGGAGTGTGGTTCCAATCAGTGGAAGAAAAGAACGGAATGAATGAAGCTATGCTGCACGATGGAAATGCATGGGTGAAATTCACCCGTACGGAAGCCAAAAGGATTAAGAACTTTCTGAACCTTCCGGACGAAGCAGGCCTTGAGGGATTGGAGAAGGCATTGGCGATAAGATTCTCTGCATTGTCAAACCCTTCTGTCAGTATCTTTAGGGAAGGAGATTCTCTTATATATCGCATAAATGAATGCAGGGTACAATCTGCCCGAAAGGCAAAAGGCATGCCGTTTCATCCATGCGCACCGGTTGGTTTCATCGAACATGACGGGTTTGCACGCGTTATCGATGGAAGGATCGTTACCGAAATGATAAGTTGCTATCCGGAGGTTACCGATCAGGGATGCGCCTGCTGTTGGAGATTCACATTAAAACACTCAGCACCGGATTAAACCGGCATAGCATGTTTTTACACATCATGCACATGCTACAAAAATCACAACTAAAGCCTTACTCCTCTTTCGAAAAACGAAATATCAGAAGACATATTTACGCCAATCCTTACTCAAAGTCGCCGCCACTTTCTTTTTGCTTGCAATTAGACAAAACAATTACTTATTCCAACCTGCTTTTCGCCACTAAGATATTGTTTTCTTACTTTAAATTTGCAAATGCTGTGTAAATGGCGGTAATCAATTAAAAAAGGAAAGGATCAATGATGAAAAATCACGTTTTAGACGAACTGACTACGATCATAAAAGAACGAATACCTAAAGGGCAAAATCTTGCCAACTACCTGACAGATGCATTGTGTTTAGGGAAAGAAGCTGTTTATCGCAGGCTGCGGGGAGAAGTTGCGTTTACGATCAATGAAGTCGCACTTCTATCCAACAAGCTGGGTATTTCTATCGACCAGATTATCGGTAATCATTTCTCAAACAAAGTCACTTTCGATTTGAATTTACACAGTCCATCCAATGCCTTGGAAAGTTATTACGATATCGCCAATCGTTACTTTCAAATATTCAACTATGTAAAAAATGACGAAAGCACTGAAGTCCATACAGTCTCCAACGTTCTTCCTTTTACCCTTTATTCTTCATTTGAATACTTATCCAAATTCCGCCTTTGCCGGTGGATTTATCAGAATGGGCAAAAAGTACCAAAGTCTTTATCGGAGATGCACGTAGAAGACCGGATAGTGGATGTACATAAACACCTAAGCGAGGCTACAAAACAATGCAAAAAGACCTATTTTATCTGGGATACCAATATTTTTCTCACGTTCATAGAAGAGATTAAATATTTTGCCTGCCTCAACCTGATTTCGCAAGATGACATCATTCACATAAAAGAAGAGCTCCATCATTTGCTTGATTCTATGGAGGCATTATCGATCAAAGGTCAATTTAGTGAAAACAAGGAAGTCTATATCTATCTGTCCAATATCCATTTCGAAGCGACATACAGTTACATCGAAAAGAAAGATTTTCAAATCAGCATGATACGAGTCTATTCCATCAACTCGATGGATTCGCAAAGTCCGCACATCTGCCAAATGCAACGCAATTGGATCCAATCTTTAAAACGGCATTCCGTTCTGATATCAGGAAGTGGAGAAGCACAGCGTATTCCTTTCCTCAAAAAACAGCATGAGATAATAGACACTTTATAAAAACAGGTAAGTTTATTTCAATTATTAACCGTTTATCCATTATTCGTCAAATAAAAGGTATCGAATTATGAACCAATCACTATAATTCGATACCTTTGTTACATAAAAACATAATCTAAACACATATTGAAATGAAACAACTTCTTATTACCCTTGCGCTTGTGTTCGGTTGTCTGCAATCAGGCTATGCGCAGAAGCCGACTTTGCAGTTCAACAAAGACGGCAAATTTAAAATCGTACAATTCACAGATGTACATTACATTCATGGGAATCCCAAATCGGCAATATCCGTCGAACGGATCAATGAGGTGCTGGACGCCGAGAAACCGGATCTGGTTCTTTTTACCGGAGATGTCATCTATGGGCAGCCGGCTGAAGAAGGGATGCGCACGATACTGAACTTGGCCGCAGACCGCAAAATTCCTTTCGGAGTCACATTCGGCAATCATGATAACGAGCAGGGACTTACCCGCGCCCAGTTGTTCGATATCATTCAGACAATCCCCTACAACCTGACCGATTCCGTAGCCGGAGTCGTAGGAGCTACGAACTTCATCCTTCCGCTGAAATCGTCCGACGGGAAGAAGGATGCAGCAATCCTTTACTGTCTGGATTCACATTCTTACTCACAGATCAAGGGTATAGGCGGATACGACTATATCAAGTTCGACCAGATACAATGGTACCGTGAGAACAGCGCCAAATATACGAAACAGAACGGCGGCAATCCCCTACCCTCATTAGCGTTCTTCCACATCGCCCTGCCGGAATACAACCAGGCGGCGGCAGACGAAACAGCTATTTTAGTAGGAACACGTAAGGAAAAAGCCTGTGCGCCCCAACTCAACTCCGGCATGTTCACATCCATGAAAGAAATGGGAGACATCTTAGGCGTATTTGTCGGCCATGATCATGATGACGACTACGCCGTTTACTGGAAAGGCATCCTGTTGGCCTACGGTCGTTATACAGGTGGAGACACTGTGTATAACAACCTGACCAACGGTGCCCGTGTAATCGAAATGACCGAAGGTGAAAAGAACTTCAAAACCTGGATACGCCTGAAAGATGGCGAAATCATCAACACCGTAAACTATCCTTCGGACTTTATCAAGAAGAAAGATTAGGTTTTAGTACGACTCCCAAACTCTTCTTCCCGTCCATCTTGATGACGATCGGTGCATCGAGGTGGACGTGACGGAGATATTCGGTTTCTTCTACGGCTGGCAGGGAATTCAGATATTCTTCATCGAACCAGCCATCTCCTTTAAACGGGTTAATAGTAAAGTAGCCGACGCCGAATGAAGTCAGATTCTGGAAGAAGTGCGTGCCCTGGCTCGGATCGACACGATAATTTTCCAGTCCACATTCCACAATGACGCGGGCATTACTGATATGCGGCCATTTCACTGGAATTCCCAACCAGGAATCACTGCTTCCCCAACGACCGGGACCAACCAGGACATAATTCTTTTCCCCTTCGGTAAACTGACGGTTCATCTTCTCTATTTCAGAAGCAATCAACTGGTTATTGGAAGAGCTGAAAGCGCCGGTCTTTACATATATAATATCCTGCACATCTGTCACGATGCCATGTCCCAGCACACTGGTAGACGACAGTATCGTATCAGCCTGTTCAACCTGCGTCAAGTCTTCTTCCATCACCTCCTTATTATCTACGATCGGACGCACCTGCAACAGGTAGAAAGTAGCTCGTTCCGGATTCTCCGGATCAATATTCACGGCAAACTCTATTTCGATCGGGCGTCCCATTTCGTCCTGTCCGACATGCAAAATCTGGTCAAGCGTCTCTGCCAACGGGAAAACGTCGTGCTGGAGAATGTTCACAAAAGACAATATCTTACGGCCGCCGGGATAATAACCGTCACGGATTATCTGATCATAAGGATCATAAGTAGATACAATGAATTTCAGAGAACCGTCCGCATCCGCATCTTTCAGATTCAGGCGAAGCAGATTAAAAGAATCGTCTACGGAGAATTGCTCCGTCAAGTTCTTCAAGTCAAGCGCATAATAGCGGGTTTGCGTTTCGCGAAGAGCAAAATCCATCGTACTCATTTGCAATATATTATGCGGATGACGGGGAGAAAAGCGTAAGGTCTGCCCTCCGTCCACAATGTATTTACCAAGACCTAAAGCGATATTGGCAATCCCGTCTTCCGCTTTTTCATTACCTATCGGGTAGAAATTCAGCGAACGTGCCACACCCGAAATTGTCGGGTAGAAACGATCATTATAGCGGTTACCTACGACTTCCTGCAAAACAATCGCCATTTTCTCCTGGTCGATAAGATTCGATGTTGCTGTCATATAAGCTTTACTGTCACGATAAAAAACAGAAGCATAAACCGCCTTGATCGCATCGCTCAACGTCCGGAGCATATCATATTTATCCTCCAGTTTAGGTATCATATAGGTAGAATAAATACCAGCGAACGGCTGATAGTGGGAATCCTCCAAAAGGCTGGACGAACGGACTGCGATCGGGCTTTTGACGACATCAAAGAAAGCCATCAAATCTTCGATCAGGCGGGCCGGTAAGCTGGCGCGCAGGAAGTATTTTAAGATCGTCTCGTCATCCGCATCACCCAAAGCAACCGGATATAGCTCATTCGTATCCATGAACTCGTCAAAGATATCGGTACAGATCACGACAGTCTTTGGAATGGTTACGGCAAAATGTTCGTGCTCCAGATCAGGATAACGCTTCACCATGGCACCGATAAACGCCAAGCCTCTCCCCTTTCCTCCGAGCGACCCGTCTCCTATGCGGGCGAAATTACTGTATTCATCGAAACGTTCTTTCTGGTAGACAGCCACGACACCGGAGTTTTTCATCCGCCGGTATTGCACGATAAGATCGAAAATCAACTGCCGTGCCTCATCCATATCCTTATAATCGCTCACGTCCACACGTTTCAATACCTCTGCCGGCGGAAACATGGCGCGGGAATAGAAGAAACGGGAGAAATGATTGCGGCTTAGGTGATAGACAAGCGAATCATCGGGAATCTGGAACACTTTCTTCTGCAAGTCCTTCAAGTCCTTAATACGCATGATCTCTTCCTTCGTCTGCGGGTTCAGGATGACAAAGTCGCCGAAACCAAACCGCTGCATGATCTTCTTCCTGAGGTCCTGCGGATAGCTCTTGGAGTTTTTATCGATAAAAGAAGCTCCTAACTCCTTTGCATATACTTTATTAGTTGCCTCGGACGATTCGAGCACGAAAGGGATGATCAAACCGGTCTTCCTCACATATTGTCCGAACTTATAGCCTGCATACGGGTCTTTCACGCCATCGTGCATGAAACTCATGTCGGAAATGATCCCCAGCATATTGTCGCGATACTGGTTAAAGATGCGGACAGCCTCCTCATAAGTACGCGCCAGCTTGATTTTAGGACGCCCACGCATACGGAGCGTACGTTGATGATCGTTCAACGCCTCCTTGGCAAACATCTGGCTCTGTTCCAATACGAACTTATACAGATGCGGCAAAGCGGAAGAATAGAAGCGGATGGAATCTTCCACCAGCAGGATAATCTGTACACCGACACTTGCCGTATCATCCGGCGCATTCATCTTGTCCTCGATCAGCTTGATGATGGCAAGCAGCAACTCGGCATTTCCCAACCAGCTGAACACATAGTCGATCGCACTCAAGTCCTCATTCGCAATCCGTTTGGACACCTCTTTCGAGAAAGGCGTCAGGACTACGATCGGTATATTGGGATAATGGATCTTGATTTCCGTTGCCGCCGCAAAAATGTCGCGGTTATCCATATTCGGCATACAGATGATCAGTTCGAAGTTACGGTCTTTCAATTCGGCAAGTGCCTCCTCCTCTGTAGTCACCTGCGTAAACCGGGGCGGATAACGAAGGCTGAGAGAGGTATATTCGTTAAAGATCTGCTCGTCTACACGCCCGTCGTCTTCCAGCATGAAGGCATCATATTTAGTAGCTATAAGCAATACATTATATATACGCTTATTCATTAGATTGGCGAACGATGTGTCTTTGAACACAAGGTTTTTAAAGTCCGGTATTCCGCTCATGATGATTTTTATAGAATTAACTCCCCAAATGTAAGGAAAAAAACAATTCACAGGTAGTTTGCTCCTGAATTTGAGCCAACCTCTTGCCTTTGCCACCACGTTGGCACGGTTGTGCCATACTGATGGCACAACTATGCCATGCCGATGGCACGGCTATGCCACCGTGTTGGCATAATAAACTCGTTATTACAAAATGACACCTTTCTATCAGTCCGCTTCCGGAGAAGTACCGGAACAACGCTTGAAAAACATTGTTCAATAACATAGAAAACAACTATCAAAAAGTAAGCAAAATACTTTGCCAACCCAGGTTATTGCCTACATTTGCAAACAGAATGTTATCTAAAAAAGAAATTATATACTATGAAGACAGAAGTCATCTTATCAGCATTGGAAGCAAAACATCCGGGCGAAAAGGAGTATTTGCAAGCAGTAAAAGAAGTTCTTCTTTCAATTGAAGAAGTGTACAACCAGCATCCCGAATTCGAGAAAGCTAAAATCATCGAACGGTTGGTTGAGCCGGAACGTATTTTCACTTTCCGTGTACCCTGGGTAGACGACAAGGGGGAAATACAAGTGAACCTGGGATATCGCGTACAATTCAACAATGCGATCGGCCCGTACAAGGGAGGTATCCGTTTCCATCCTTCGGTAAACCTGTCCATCCTTAAGTTCTTAGGCTTTGAACAAACTTTTAAGAATGCATTGACAACATTGCCGATGGGTGGTGGCAAAGGCGGTTCCGACTTCGCTCCCCGTGGTAAGAGTGACGCTGAAATCATGCGTTTCTGCCAGGCATTCATCCTTGAACTGTGGCGTAACCTGGGTCCGGATCGCGACGTTCCGGCAGGCGATATCGGCGTAGGCGGACGTGAAGTAGGTTATATGTACGGCATGTATAAGAAACTGGCTCGTGAAAACACCGGAACATTCACAGGTAAAGGAATGGAGTTCGGCGGTTCTAACCTCCGTCCCGAAGCAACCGGTTTCGGTGCCCTTTACTTCGTTCACCAGATGCTGGAAACGCACGGTATTGATATAAAAGGTAAAACGATTGCCATCTCCGGTTTCGGTAACGTAGCATGGGGTGCAGCAACGAAAGCAACCGAACTGGGCGGCAAGGTCGTTACAATCTCCGGACCGGACGGTTATATTTACGACCCGGACGGTATTTCGGGCGAAAAGATCGAATATATGCTGGAATTGCGTAATTCGGGCAACGACATCGTAGCTCCTTATGCTGACGAATTCCCCGGTGCAACGTTCTATCCTAACAAGAAACCTTGGGAACAGAAGGTGGATATCGCCCTTCCGTGCGCAACCCAAAACGAACTGGATGCAGACGATGCACGCAAGCTGATCGAAAACAAGACTCTGTGTGTTGCCGAAGTATCCAACATGGGATGTACGGCCGAAGCTGTCGACCTCTTTATCGAACACAAACAGCTCTTCGCTCCAGGTAAAGCTGTCAATGCCGGCGGTGTTGCAACTTCCGGCCTGGAAATGACACAGAATGCCATGCATATCTCCTGGACGGCTGCAGAAGTAGACGCCAAGTTGCATCAGATCATGAGCGCCATCCACGAACAGTGCGTAGAACACGGCAAGGACGGCAAATACATCAACTATGTGAAAGGTGCCAATATCGCCGGCTTCATGAAGGTAGCCAAAGCTATGATGGCGCAAGGTATTGTATAAAATCAATGTGTATTCAATATACGTAGAGAATGTGTCTATGAAAGGAGGATGTCTGTAATGTACAGGCATCCTTTTATTTTTTAAAACCATGATAGTATTTAACCTCCGGTTCTCATCGGAGATTCACATTTTACCAAATACGAAACAAACAGACCTTGTAGGGGCGGTTCGCGAACCGCCCTCCGTGTCAACAAATGCAGTCCTTCATGGGGTTATAGTGCCGTAAAGGAATGAATAACCCGGCAGATAGAATGAACGATGCAGAATGTGTGCCTCTTCCATACCTACCCGCTATTCATGTTACAGCCGTGAAACAAAAGAAATCCAACTGTAACATAGAAGGAAGACAGTTGTGACATGCAAAGAAGACAACCGTAACATGCAATAGAGGACCGGTGTTTATCCGTTATTGATTCGCTATTTGCCAGATATGGAACGAAGAGTCCCCTTCAGCTCTTTGTTTTCCCACCATTAATTCGTACATTTGTCTCACGTGCTATCCGGGATAACACTACGAACATTAACTTTAATTGAATAAAGCCATGCAAAGAAGAAACTTTTTCCGTTCCATCGCGCTGGGAGGTATGACAGCCGCCCTTTCCCCTATTGCCAAAGCGGTTCCCCTGCAGGATCAGGAGAAACAAAAACCGGCAACAAATATAAACGAAGCAACCACCATTCCCCGGACAGCCCATTCCATGCCGGGAAAATATCCGGGTAAGGTAGTCAAGACCAGCCATCCGGGTTGCATCGTAGATGGACAGCCTTCGGAAACGGTTGCCTATGAGATGTTGAAAACCTCCATGCTGAACCTGACCGGTCAGGCAGACCTGCGCAAAGCATGGCTCGAACTGGTCGGCCCGCAGGACATCATAGGTCTGAAGGTAAACCCGATTGCCGGAAAACTCCTTTCCACCTCACATGCCGTTACCCGGTCTATCATCAAACAATTGGAAGAGGCGGGCATTCCCCGGAAGAATCTGATCATCTGGGACAGACGCGAAGAAGACCTGAAAGAATCCGGCTTCACGGAAGAAAATTATCCCGGCATCAAGATTATCGGCACGGAATATCAGGACGCAGACGGCAGCTATATCGACAAGGACGGTAAGTTTTACGGAGAAAGCCGAATCGACAAATCGCAGTCGTTTTTCGTAGACCTCGAAGGCGAATATGACGCCTACACGATGCCTTATATGATAAACGGAGGAAAGCATTCTTACTTCACCAAAATATGTACAGAGATGGTCACCAAAATCATCAATGTCCCGGTCATCAAGAACGCGGGTTCCACAATCACGGTTTGCATGAAGAACCTTGCTTTCGGTTCGATCACGAACACGGCGAGGCTCCACGGACCGATGTGGCACGACACCTGTGCCTGTGCTTGCGCTTTCCCGCCCTTGCGTGATAAGGTCGTGCTGAACATTGCCGACGGCTTGACCGGATGTTTCGACGGAGGTCCATCAGCCAACCCTCAGTTTATCTGCCACTACAATACGCTAGTCGTAGGAACCGATCCGGTTGCGACAGACCGTATCTGCTACGACATCGTCCTCGCCAAACGAATCGAGGAAGGCATACAGGACGGCGAAAAGGCAGGCTCGCGCGCTTTTATGGAAACAGCGCAGGAACTGAAACTGGGCGTTGCCGATAAAGACAAAATAGAACTCAAGGAAATAAATCTGCAAGCATGAACAAATATCTGATAGGACTCCTATTCACCCTGTTTGTCCAGGTTACGCTCTTCGGGCAAGCTCCCGAGGTCAAACGCGAACGGGTATTTACCGGCACAGGCCTGTATGGCTTTATGAACGGGGGCGCAGACCAGTTTCTGGAATACGGGGTTAGCAAACTGGTCACACGGGATGTCGTCTATAAAGGGAACGAATATACAATCGACATTTACGATATGCCGACAGCTGAAGATGCTTTCGGTATTTATTCCCTACATATCTTCAAATGCAGCCGGGCGGACACATTGGGTTGCATCGATTGCCTGGCTCCCTATCAACTGCAAGCGGTAGCCGGGAACAAATATGTGTCCGTCGTGTTTCCTTCGGGTTCCGAAGATGCAAAAAGCAAGGTCGACGAGCTGATCCGCCTGTACGTACCTTTGGATAGTAAAGAGAATCCCCGGATACCGGAAGCACTTGGCCTATCGACTCCCTACTCCGGAAAGTTGAAACTGCTGCGCGGTCCGATCTCCATATCCGGTGTAAGTATGTCTCTCGCCAATTTGGTGAAAGACATCTCTTATTCGGGCATCTGGTACATCGCCGACAAGCCTGCCAAAGGTTATCGGGCACTCATAGAAGTGACAGACGGGAAAGAGGTCGGAAAGTTAAAAAATAAAGTCGAAGCATCGGACATTCTTCAATCCGGCGATACCTACCTGTTGATCAAAGGTCATGAAAAAGAAACGGAGCAGGACGACCACGGAGATTTCGGCTTCTGACCGATCTTAGCGCACTTTGCCCGGGTTCTTGGCGATAAAGTCTTTCCATCCCGTGTACTTCTTCTCCTGCACGGGATTATTGGTCTGAAAATAGTGGCACACGGCTGCCGCCAGGCCGTCTGTCGCATCCAGCTGCGGCAACATGGATTCTTCCGGGATATGCAGGAAACGCTGTAGCATTCCGGCAACCTGTTCCTTTGCCGCATTCCCGTTTCCGGTAATGGACATCTTAATCTTCAAAGGGGCATACTCGAAGATCGGGATATCCCGTTCAAGAGCAGCCGCCATCGCAACTCCCTGGGCACGTCCTAACTTCAACATACTCTGTACGTTTTTACCAAAGAACGGGGCTTCGATAGCCAGTTCGTCCGGATGATACTGGTCGATAAGTCCCAACACGCGCTCGAAAATCTTACGCAGGCGCAAGTAATGGTCCTCATATTTATTCAATTGCAAGACCCCCATTGCTTCCAGCTTAGGCTTATTACCTTCAATCTTCAGGACTCCGTATCCCATCACAATCGTTCCCGGGTCGATCCCCAATATAATACGGTCTTTTGTCATTTCTCCCAGTCTATCTCTTCCAGTAAAGTACTAAAACCGGCTATCTTATGGCCAAAACGGGCAACCAGTTCCTTATGAAGACGGCCTCCCTCATTCTGCAACCAGAAATTCAGCGTATCGACATTCTTCACATGAAACTGCACAGAGAAGCTCACTCCCTCTTCCGCCTCCGTATGCATCACCCGCCGCAGGCACGGGCGTTGCAGAAAGCCACTTGCTATCGCTTTCGGCATATACTGTTTCTTCAGATAATCCAGGCCTTCCTCCTGAATATCTTTTTCTATATGGAACGTTGTATTGTAGACTATCATCTTATTTTTGATAAAAATTCTAAGACAAAGATAGTGCTAATATCAGGAAAAGCCCTATATTTGCACTCGAAAATAAACGCTACGGGGCATTAGCTCATCTGGCTAGAGCGTCAGACTGGCAGTCTGAAGGTGATCGGTTCGAGTCCGATATGCTCCACAAATTCACTACTATTCAATAAAAAAGGCATTCATTTCTGAATGCCTTTTTTGTTTCTATCCATCTTACTTCTTTGCATTTGCCAACTCCGACTCGATCGGGTCATCATATTGTTTTTGCAATTTATGGAGTTCCGTTTTGAGGCTGTCGATCAGGGATTCATTGCCGGGCTCGTTATAGATGTTGTGCATTTCCTGGGGATCGTTTTGCAGATCGTACAGTTCCCACACGTCGATGTCATTGTAGAAATGCATTAATTTATAGCGGTCGGTACGGACACCGTAATGGCGTTTCACGGCATGTTCCGCCGGATATTCATAATAATGATAATACAGGGAAGTACGCCAGTCTTTCGGTTTTTCCCCTTTCAATAACGGCAGATAAGAATCGCCCTGGATGTCTTCGGGAACGGGAGCACCGGCCAGTTGCAGGAAAGTGGCGGCATGGTCGATGTTCTGAACCATTTCCGGAATATCGCCTTTCACTCCACCTGGGAAACGAACCAGCATCGGGGTACGGAAAGACTCTTCATACATGAAACGCTTGTCGAACCAACCGTGTTCGCCCATATAGAAACCCTGGTCGGAGGTATAAACGATAATCGTGTTCTCCAACAAACCGTTTTTCTCCATATAGTCCAATACGCGGCCCACATTACGGTCTACGGAATGGATCACACGCAGGTAATCATGCATATACTGCTGGTATTTCCATTCGGCCAATGCTTTGCCTGTGAGTTTCTGCTCTTTGAACTTCTTTATGATCGGGTCGTAATGTTTATCCCAGGCTGCTTTCTGCGCCGGAGTCATCCGGTTATACAGTGCACGGCCGTTAGCTTCCAATCCGGTTGTCGTATGGATCTCGTTTTCCTTATCCGCCATCTTCAGGTCATAGACAAGGTCCATATCTTTGATAATATTCATTTCCTGTTCGGAAGCGGCGATACGGCCTTCGTATTTGTCATAGAACGTTTCCGGAATCGGATAGACAATATCGTCATACAAGTCCAGATCGCAAGTGTCCGGCATCCAGGTACGGTGCGGAGCTTTGTGATGCAGCAGGAGGCAGAACGGTTTGTCTTTGTCACGCTTATTATCCAACCAATCCAAAGCCAGGTCGGTCGTAATGTTCGTTGCATAGCCCTCGATCTGTTTCTTCTCCCCGTTGTCAATAAAATAGGGATTATAATAATCGCCTTGTCCGGTCAGGATGTTCCAATAGTCGAACCCTGTCGGATCGGATGTAAGATGCCACTTTCCGACGATGGCAGTCTGGTAACCGGCCTGCTGCAAGAGTTTCGGAAAGGTTTGCTGGCTGCCGTCAAAACGTTTCGTATTATCGGTAAAACCGTTTTTATGGCTGTGTTTACCTGTCAACAGGCAGGCACGGCTGGGACCGCTCAACGAGTTGGCGACAAAACTGTTCGTAAACCGTACACCCTCGTTCGCAATCCGGTCTATATTCGGCGTTTCAATAAAACGATGGTCGTAGGCGCTGATTGTCTGATAAGAATGATCATCACACATGATGTAGAGAATGTTCATAGGTTTCTCCGGCACCTCCTTTTTGTCCTTTTGGACACAGGCAGGAAGAGCAACTGCTGCCAATCCCGTCAAAAGAAATAGTTGATTAGTTTTCATGATACATTATGTTTTTTGTCTGGATTTTGCAAATTTAAACAGAGCTGGCGGAATTATCACTATCACAGGTGGAAAAATATAAAAAAAGGGTGCGTCTGTAAACAAATAAACCGGACGCAGACAGCGCTCGCCTGCGTCATCTGCGTCCGGTAAATACTTTCTATTTTCCTTATTTATGGCAATACGGCAATTTATACGGATTCCGATATTCGTACCAGTACAAGCGGTGCGCCTGTGCTTCCTTATCACCTTCAAAGCTTAGGGTTGCCGGATTCCAATGAACCGGACGGCCCAATTCGCGGGCGATATTCTGCAAGCAGCAAAGCGTATTCGTACTGCAACCGACCTCAACCGGAGCAATCGGGTTCTCGCGTGAACGAACGCAATCGATAAAGTTCTGCATATGCGGAGAACTTACTTCATATTCGCCTTTACCGACTTTCTGTTCCTTCTTCGGCAACAAAGAAGGATCTGAACATTCGATATAGCCACGAGCCACTTTCAACCAGCCCTTGTCGCCGACAAACTGTATTCCCTGTGCATTCGGATTGTCTTCACGATAAGGCTGTTCGGTCATCACAATACCGTTCGCATATTTCATGGTTGCATATTTCGTTCCTTTATATCCGGCCGGAATAAACTCTACCGGACCGGAACCATCCATACCGATAGCCGCCTGTGCAATGTCGAACATATGCGCGCCCCAGTCTGCCGTATATCCGTTCCCGGTTTCCTGATACCAGCGCCATGCGCCCCACAGCTGTTCATTCTGTTCGGGTTCGAGCGTGATAGGAGGACAAAGATCGGGATGATAATGTATCTTCGGATCGTTCAACGGTCCCATCCACTGGTTGAAGTTCAGATTACCGGGAACATCCATTTCCGGCAAGTCCAGTGGTTTGGGAGGCTCACCGACACGGGCATATATCTTTTCGATATGGCCGATCTTGCCGGCGCGAACCAATGCGATCGCATCCTGAAATTCCTTGCTCGAACGCTGCTGGCTACCGATCTGGAACACGCGGTTATTATCGCGTACGGCACGTGCCACGGCCAAACCTTCCGTAATCGTATAGGCCAACGGTTTCTGGCAATAAACATCCTTGCCGCTCTGGCAGGCATGGATAGCAACCAAGGCATGCCAATGGTCGGGAGTCGCAACTTCGATAACATCGATATCCTTACGATCCAACAAGTCTTCATAGAACTCATACATATCGCAACGGGGAGCCACATTCAGCGATTTCTGCCAAGCTTCAGCACGACGTTTGAAACGTTCCCGCTTCAACGAGTCTACATCACAACATGCCGCCACCTGTACACCCGGACAAGTAGAGAAACTCCGGAAGTCGGACAAACCTTGCTGCCCTAATCCGACAAATCCTAAAACGACACGATCACTCGGTGCGATACGCACACCATTAACAGCCCAACTGGGCAGGATAGTCAAACTTGCCAATCCAAGAGCGGAAAGGCCGAGGAACTCTCGACGGGTTACCCCTTTCTTAGTGTTTTCTTTCATGGTAATTCAAAATATATTGGACTAAAAAATTAAATCAAAGGCAAATATATTAATTAAAATCGGAATAATGAACTGTTACGAAAAAGATGTCTTTTAATAATATAATTATGGCTCTCCCATTTCATAATGATGAATCAGGAAAGCCACAACAATGAGTATAAAATATGTGCCTTAAAAGGCGTATCCGAAGCCTACATTCAGGTAAATCGGATACATGGCAAACGTAATCGTTTTGAAATCTTTCCGGAAGATATCGTTCAGCCCCCAAGTCAGGTCTGCACAGACGTTCAAGTGCTTGAAAGCACGCCATTCAGCCCCCAACTGCGCTCCCCACTGGAAACGGCGGAGGTTTTTCGAGAAATCGTACGACGCGCTCTTGCCGTCTTCAAAAACAACCTTGCTCCCTGTCGGATCTCCCTCACGCAGATAACCGTCATAGACATTTCCCGAGAAATCCCCTTCCAGCATATAAGCCAAATACGGGCCGAGGCTCATGCTGAAACGAGGATTGAACTGGTGAGTCGCCAAAACAGGGAAAGAGAGGTAAGAATTCTTCACCTTTGTCTTTACATATCCTGTCCAGTTCCCCTTTACAATCTCGCCTCCATCACCGATAATCTCCATTCCGTAATTCTTAACCCGTGCATCGGTATTCATTCCTTTATTATCAAGACGGATACCGATCCTCATCCCCCATTGCCTTTCGGCATCGAACCATTTGGTCACATTCCCTTCTATCGCCACGGCGAGAGTCGGATTATAGCCTGTTATCTCACGGATTTCAACGGGCAATGGCAGTGGCGCCGTACCGCCGATATTAAACCCGGCTTTTATTTCATACTCCAGGCCAAGCAGGGCTGATTTGATAATTCCCTGATTCCGGTCCATCTGCCCGAAAGCAGGAAGTGTCGCCAACGACAAGGTCAGCACACATATATAGATAGATATGATATTCTTCTTCATTTTGTTCTTCGTTTTAATTGTCGGCAGCATAAATCAATTCCACTTCATCGATAAGCAAAGTGCTTCCGGGGGCACCCCGGAAATAATTGCCTTCTCTACTGGAAGAGAAGACGATGGAGACATTATAACCACCGGCTTTCAGCTTCTCACGATCGATTGTCTTTCCGGATTTCATCACAAAAGGAATATAAAACTCCGTCCACTCGTCCGTTTCTTTCCGGTCTTTATCGTCCAGCAAAGCGACAGACACCAGGTTCGGGTGCGTATAATTGTCCTCGACAATGGTTCCGTCAAGATAACGGACTTTGTCGGTTACTTCGTAGAAGATAGCGTAGACATCCCAAGTATCCTTCTTGTCTGGTACGGGCTTGCCTTTTTCTTCAAATGTTTCCCCTGCTTTATACTTATAATATCCTTTCAGGTAAGTCGGAACATGCTCGAACGGCATACCGAGACGGGTTGCTTTCAAGGCATTTGTTAAAGCACTCAGCATATCAAAAGTCCCCATAAAAAGGTTACCGGCAGCAATCGGCATACCAAACCTTGTACCAAAATCACCGGTTGATTTTGTTTCCAACCGCACGCCTTTACCTTCCTTTCCGTCTTCCAACGAGGAAGTGGGGAAGCTTGCAGGATCTTCCGTCCCGACACCTGTTATGGCAAAACCGGAATTACCGCTCGCCCAGTCTATCACATCACCTGTCGTCTTATTCGTATCGTAGAAAACATCATATACATACCTATCAGTCTCGACTTTACGCACTTCCTCAAAATGATATTCGGTACTGATACCTGCAATCTGATATGATACCTGATACTTTTTCTTCCAGTTTCCATCTTCCGATGTCACCGTATAATATTGCGGAGTCGTGAAATCGCGTTCCGTACCGCTGGTCGGAGAAATCGTTGCGCCGGGAGTCAAGGTAAACTCCGGAGCCTGATGCTTCAGATCAATATCAGCCCTTACCATCAGCGTCACTTTATTATTCTCGATGACCGGATCCCTTTTCAGTATATCGGCAGGAACTATACAAGTTAATATATCAGCTTCGGCATTCGGGGCTTCGTCCCGTATACACGAAACCAAAACAAGCCCCATCAAAAGACAAGTAATTAAATGCGTTCTTCTCTTCATTTGTTTGTGTTATTGAAATTATTAGTCTCTGTTAATGCAAACCAGCCACAAAAATACGTTCCTTTTCCTAAAATGCCATTGCATTTATGTTTTTATCACAGTTTTTATTGTACTACTCACCTTTTATTCATACATTTGGCTCAATAACTTATTAATATAATCTAATTCATAAGACCATGACAACACGCAGAGACTTCATTCGGCAAGCCACTTTATTAGGCGCCGGAATGACAATGAGTCCTTTCTTTATTAATGCAACCCCTGGAAATGTTGGAGCGAACGACAAAATCCATGTCGGCCTGATCGGCTGTAACGGGATGGGATTTGAAGATTTGAAAGCATTCCTCCGCAATCCGGAAGTAGAATGTATAGCGCTGTCGGACATAGACGAAAGCGTACTGAATAAGCGGGCTGCCGAGACCGAAAAGATTACCGGGAAAAAAGTAAAAAACCTCTACAAAGATTGGCGCAAACTGATTGATAACAAAGATATCGATGTCGTGATCGTCGGTACTCCCGACCATTGGCACTGCCTGCAAATGGTATCAGCTTGCCAGGCGGGCAAAGACGTCTATTGCGAAAAGCCGTTGGGCAACAGCATCGAAGAATGTAACATCATGATCCGTGCCGCCGAAAAATACAATCGCGTCGTACAAGTCGGCCAATGGCAACGCAGCGACCCGCATTGGCAAGATGCCATGGCTTTCGTACATGGCGGACAGTTGGGAAAGATCCGTACCGTACGCGTATTCTCTTATCAGGGCTGGTGTCCTTCCATCCCGGTTAAGCCGGACGAAGCTGTCCCGGCCGGAGTAGACTACGATATGTGGTTAGGCCCGGCACCTAAACGTCCTTTCAACCGCAACCGTTTCCACTTTACGTTCCGCTGGTTCTGGGATTATGCAGGCGGTCTGATGACAGACTGGGGCGTGCACCTGCTTGACTATGCTTTGTACGGGATGAATGTAACGGCTCCGAACTCTATCATGGCTTCGGGCGGCAAATTCGGCTACCCGGACGATGCTTGCGAAACACCGGACTTATTACAGACGATCTATACTTTTGACGACTTCACCGTTATGTGGGATCATGCAATCGGCATCGATGACGGAGCTTACGGACGTAATCACGGCCTGGGGTTTGTCGGAGAGAACGGGACACTGGTCGTAGATCGCGGCGGCTGGGAAGTAATCCCCGAAAAAGTAAACGGCAAAGCCCGCATGGAAGCTGTTCCGTTGAAGAAATCGTACGGCGAAGGTGGATTGAACCTGCATGTCAAGAACCATCTGGAATGCATTAAGTCGCGCAACCGTAACTGTAATGCCAGTATCGAGATCGGTGCCCATATCGCCAAGTTCTCGCAGTTAGGAAACATTGCCTACCGTACCGGCAAAAAGCTGACTTGGGACGGCAAGAGCTTCCACGATGCAGAAGCCGACAAGTACTTGTGTAAAGAGTACCGGGCTCCTTGGGAACTACCGAAAATCTGATTTCCTGACTGATAACGGATAATGTGGAAGTAAACCCAAAAATAGTTTTGATAATCCATAACTAAATGTTTACTTTTGTAGTTATAATACAAAAAGGTAAAAGCTATGGGGAATATATTACAAGAGTTCAAACAGTTTGCCATGCGCGGAAATGTGATCGACATGGCTGTGGGTATCATTATTGGCGGCGCTTTCGGCAAGATCGTATCATCGATTGTAGGTGATCTTATTATGCCCGCCGTCGGTTTGCTAATTGGCGGTGTAAATTTCACCGATCTGAAAATTGTATTGAAACAAGCGGTAATGGAAGGCGATAAGGTTGTATCACCGGCTGTTTCCATTAATTACGGAAACTTCCTGCAGGTCACTTTCGACTTCATCATTATTGCATTTGCAATCTTTATGTTGGTAAAAGGGATCAATGCCCTGAACCGGAAGAAAGAAGAAGCACCGGCAGCTCCGGCTCCTCCACCTGCAGACGTACAGTTGTTGACAGAAATCCGGGATTTATTGAAAAAGAATCAATAACAAATATAAAGGATGTCGTTTTTCGACATCCTTTTTGTTTTAAACCATTCCTAATTGTCTATATTTGCAGATATCGAAAAACGAAATTCAAACATAGACTGACATGATCAAGAAACTACTACTTCTCTTTATTCCTATATGCATATTCACATCTTGTTATACCACCAGGATGAAAAATGAATGGAAAGCCGATGATAATATGCAAAAAGTCAGAATCGGCATGACCAAAGAAGAAGTTATCTCTATAATGGGAGACACATACAAAGTGATGGAAGCCAAGCAAACGGCAGACGGTTATCAAGAAGTAATCGGATATGTAGATTTGCAAAACGGCATCTATCGTCTCCGCCTGTCAAACGGCAAGGTGGCAGAATGGGACTATATCCTTCCGCCAGCTCACAGACACAGCGAGAACACCTCGACGAGTAATTGACTAATCCGATAATATTTCCAGCCCCGTTTCCGTCATCAGGAATGTGTGCTCCCACTGCGCGGAAGGCAATTCGTCTTCCGTCACAACTGTCCAGCCGTCTTCTTCGTCGATAAAGACCTGCCACGTACCCATATTGATCATCGGTTCGATGGTAAACACCATGCCGGGAACCAATAACATTCCGGTTCCTTTCCGGCCGAAATGGCAGACTTCCGGCTCTTCGTGAAACTCGAGCCCGACACCATGCCCGCACAAATCGCGAACGACAGAGAAACCGTTCTTTTCGGCATGACGCTGAACGGCATTTCCTATATCACCGACAAAGCCGAAAGGTTTCGCCGCCTGCATCCCCACTTCAAGACATTCTTTTGCGACCCGCACTAACTTTTCTTTTTCAGGTGTAGTTTTACCGATAACGAACATACGGGAAGCATCCGAATAATATCCGTCCAGGATTGTAGAGACATCCACATTGATTATATCTCCCTCCTCCAATATTTCATCTTCGCTGGGAATCCCATGGCAAACCACCTCATTGACTGAAGTACAAACACTTTTCGGAAATCCTTCAAAGTTGAGAGGCGCAGGAATAGCCCCATGGGAAACGGTATAATCATATACCAACTTGTCGATCTCGGCCGTAGACATCCCGGCTTTAATCTCTTTTGCCACCAGGTCGAGGACACCGGTATTCACTACGCTGCTCCGGCGGATTCCTTCTATCTGCTCTGCTGTCTTGATTAACTTACGGGAAGGAACCAGATGGCCTTTATTCTGAAAGTAAAGTACTTTTTTGTCTAACTCGGTAAGAGGCTGCCCTTTAATGATATGCCAATTGTTTTTAACTCTTCTGCTATACATAGCTTTATTCTTTTATACACACAAAGGTAACGGTTATCCGGCATTTTCCAGATACTTTTCCTTGAATATATTGAAACAAAGAATAAAGATAGAGATCAGAAGCGGACCGAAGATAATTCCCATAAACCCGAAGAGAGACAAGCCAATTATCACCCCGAATATAGTAATCAACGGATGTGTATCCGCCATCTTTTTCTGCAAGACAAAACGGATCAGATTATCCACATTCGTAACGACGATCAGCGCATAAGCCGTCAGTCCGAGCGCATTTACCCAATCGCCCGTCAACGCCATATAAAGAGCAAGCGGAAACCAGACCAACGCCGTCCCGACAACCGGAATGATCGTTGCAAAGCAAGTCAGAAAGCCGAATAGGAAAGGGCTCGGCACATTAAATATCCAATAGCCGATCAAAGCGATCACGCCCTGGATTATGGCCAACAACGGGATACCGATCGCATTGGACGTTACAATCATATTGATTTCGCTCAGGACATTCTTCTTGTTTTCGTCGCTGAAAGGCAGGATACTATACACATATTTCTCCATCTTGGCCCCGCCGATCAACATAAAATAGAGAATAAGCACCAGGACCGCCACATTGATGGCAAACCCGCTGATACTTCCCATCACCGTTTGTCCGATCTTCGGCAAGATGGAAACGGCCGACATCAGGTTAGAGGTGTCGAGCACATCATACCCGGTACGCTGTTCGATCAGGCTTGCGACATGTTCGATCGACTTGACCAGTTGAGTCGGGTCCAGGTTAAAGTTTTGCAGTTTGCTCACAAACAGCCAGACGGCCAGTGACAACGGGATCAGAAAACAAAGAACCGCCTCCAAGAGGAGAAGGAAAGCGACGAAACTTCGGTTCAAATGCTTCTTTTCCGTCAGATATAACATTTGTTTCCTCACCAGTATATAAATGGTGGAAGCCCCCAATATTCCACCCAGAAAAGGAATAAACTCGACAAAGAGAATAACACCCAATACAATAATAATTGCAATCAGGGAGAATCTCCAATACTGTTCTTTTAAGCTCATTTTGTTATTTCGATTTATTATACCTTATACCTATATAAATAACAATATGGGAGCAAGGTTGTTTATCATCTCCTTAATAAAGACTGAAGTCAGTCGGCTTGATTACAAAGCCGATTCTCAACATACTCTTGAACTTATTATATTCCAGCAGGTTTTCTCCGAATCCGTTATAATATTGCAGGAAGAAATACTGATTCTCGTTGTTATTGAATTTATAGCTCAACTCTACCTGGGAATTGAAACTCGTCCAGGTCTTACGTTTGGTCAGGACCACGCCACAATTGAAACGGCGGTTATTGGTCCGGTAATTGGCTGCCACTTGAAAGATTCCGTTATACTTCAGCAAGTCTTTGTTGTATTTGCCGTCTACGATCGGTATCCAAGTCTTGAACTGCGCCTCCCAATTCCGGGAGAGCGTTATGGCAACGGCAAAGGTCACTTTATTCCAGCTGCGGGAAGCGGTGCTGTCTTTCCCGTTCGACTCGTGTTCAAGCATCAGGTATCCTTTTCCTATATATTTATTATGGGAGACAATCAGATGCCCTAAGCCGATACCGGGATTAAAATTCAGGTCTTTCATCGGCAACGATTCCTGAAAGACATTCCAAAAGGCTTTCTGGGTATATTGGATAAACAGATACGTATCGAACGGCAGCTTACTTTTTGTCAACCGTTGGGCGATGCTCAACTGGAATTTCACATCCGAATTGGCAGCAGTCGGTTTGTGACCGATCGTCGTACCTCCGACAAAATAGTTGTCTTTGAACAAAGTGAAGTACGGCATTTTGTCTAAAACGGCGCGGACACTATCTGCATTATATGCATTCGCCACGATCTTTTCTCCGATGGTCTCTCCTTTTTTCTCCTGTGCCGACACCCGGCATGCCATCACGGACAGAAGCAGGAGCATAACGATTTTTTTCATAAAATGCATCAAGTTTACTTATCAATAAAGATATACACAAATATAGGCGAATCTTTTAAATAGAACCAATTGCAGAACGGTAAGTTCATTTTTTCTATCTTTGCGTCTATGGAAAAGATATACAACTATTATAAAGAGACTGTCACGGCTTATACGCGCAGAGCTGAAAACCTGAAAAGAAAAATACACTTGCTCGGAAGCATCCGGCTGTTGTTGGTAGCCGGACTGATCGCGATGATCTGGCTTTTCAAGTCGGAAGACTGGAAGGTGCTGGTGGGTATCGTGGTGGTGTTCATGATCCCCTTCATCGCTTTGATGGTATGGCACACCCGGTTGTTTGCCCGGAAATGTTATGCTGAAGCACTGGCACAGCTTTGCCGGAACGAGCTGAACGGGTTGGACTACGATTTCAGCGCTTTCGACGGGGCACCGGAAAAAAGTTCGGCCGAGCATTCGTTCAGCCTCGACCTGGATTTGTTCGGAGACCATTCCCTCTTCCAGTCCATTAACCGCACGGTGACTTATATCGGAAAAGAGAAGCTGGCCGACTGGTTCATCCACCCGCTGACCGACAAAGCGATGATCTTAAAACGCCAGGATGCCATACGCGAGTTGGAGGCATACACACAGCTGCGCCAACATTTCTATGTGACAGGCATCCTGCAACCGGGAAACAAAAACGACCAACGGCTGGTTTCCCTACTCAGCAACGAGACCCCAAGTTTTATCAACAGCATCCTTTGGAAGGTATTGGTCTGGCTGATTCCGGCGATCTGGGTAGTCGTGATTGCCGGCTGTGCGTCAAACCTGCTCCCCGCCTCTGCTGCCGGAATATTTTTCGGTGCCTCGTTTCTCATCTCTTATCTGAATGCCGTACAGATCACAAAGCTGCATAATTCGTTGGACAAGACCGAGCAAATCCTCCATACCTATTCCGACCTGATCAAGAGCATCGAAAAAGAAAACTTCCGGTCTTCCGAATTGACAGATATCTACAACCAGTTTGTCAATGACGGACAGACAGCCTCATCGGTCATCAAAAAACTTTCCAAACATATCGGCGCACTCAACCAACGTTTCAGTGCGATCGGCGTCATTCTGAATATCCTCATCCTGCGCGATACCCGTATGGCGATGAAATTAGAAAAGTGGAAACTGGCACACGGGCACGACACGGAACGCTGGTTCGAGGCGTTAGGGCTGTTCGACGCTTACTGCTCGTTAGGCGGTTTTTCCTTCAATCACCCGGGATATATCTATCCGGAAATAGCCGACACATACTTCAAGATGGAAGGGAAAGCACTCGGACATCCGCTCCTGCGCCGGGATATCTGCGTAAAGAATGACATCGACATCGAGAAAAGTCCCTGGTTCCTGATCATCACAGGGGCGAATATGGCGGGAAAAAGTACATACCTGCGTACGGTCGGCGTCAACTACCTGCTGAGTTGCATCGGCGCTCCGGTCTGTGCCGGTTCGCTTACCGTATATCCGGCGCAGATGGTAACCAGCCTGCGCACCTCCGACTCGCTCGTGAGCAACGAATCTTATTTCTTCGCCGAACTGAAACGGTTGAAGATGATCATCGACCGCCTGCAACAGGGCGAAAAGCTTTTCATCATCCTGGATGAAATCCTGAAAGGAACCAATTCGATCGACAAGCAGAAAGGCTCGTTAGCCCTGATGAAACAGTTGGTCGCAAACCAGGCCTGCGGCATCATCGCCACACATGACCTGGCTTTAGGGGAACTGGAAAAAGAATTTCCAAACCAGATCAAGAATTATCGTTTCGAGGCTGACATCACAAATGAAGAACTGACCTTCTCCTATCAGCTCCGCGAAGGTATCGCACAAAACATGAATGCTTGTTTTCTGATGAAGAAGATGGGAATCACTGTATAAATTATAGCCGGTTTTGAACCTCCTGCAAACCTAAAGAATTACAAGAACCCTCTTTTCGGCCATTTTTCTATTTCGTCCGAAATCTTGATCGATTTTGGATTGACTTTTTTCATGGTTTTATCCAAGTCGGATGACGATAGATAAAATGAGGTGCTGAACCCGTTTCGAAAAGCGTGCAATTTGATTACCAAAAACCGGAAACGCCGACAAAGTGATAAAGCTTAACTCCTGGAGAATCGAATATTTGAAAATAAAACGGACGGCGTCCTAAATATCCCAAGGAAATTCAGGTGCTTTTTTGCCCTGAAAACGGTCCTCTTTCCAATTAGGACGGTCATAATCGCCATTACGACCGTCCTAATCTTCGCGAGGTGCCGAGTGCACTACACATTAGCACGGTCGTAATGGCAAAGAGGACGGT
>QWCH01002155.1_pt1 | contig 32396 bp, 48 predicted proteins | sample 1972671 | NCBI WGS metagenome assembly QWCH01 (sample SAMN09866713, study PRJNA288562) | Human gut metagenome isolate term3_stool, whole genome shotgun sequencing... | isolation source: gut | host: Homo sapiens | place: USA: California
TGAAAGAAGTAACATTAAAAGCAGAGAAAGCCGAAACGGTTTTCCTGCTTTATTTTTTTATTCAGAGCGGCGAAAGGAGGCTTGAAAATGGACGGATATTCGTATTTGACGTTCGATCAGCGCCGCGAAATCGAAGTGCTATACAGCGACGGCGACAGAGTGGTGGACATTGCCGCGAAGATCGGAAGAAGCGTTGCCGCTATTTACGAAGAGCTTAAACGCGGCTACACGGGAGAGCTTGACGAAAACAAGCGTCCTGTATATAGCGCCGATCTTGCACAGACGACGGCACAAGAAAACATTAGGCGCAGGGGCAACAGACGCGCCGCAAATCAGTAACGAAAGGACGGCTATTCAATATGAAAAAGTATCAGTTAGGAGCGCTTACCGTAAGCGACAAGGGTTTGCAGGACACGAAAGAAGAAATCGTTATCGAGTTGATCGACCGTATGCAAAAGTATGTTGCAGAGGGAAAAGCGGCATACGAAAACAGGGATTACACCGAAGAACAGAAATTGAACACCATCACAAATCTTTGCGGGCGGTTTTGCGGGCTTGCCGAATTCCTGCAAATCACAATGGGAATTGATGTTCGGCGGGCGGACGGGCTTCTTTACACGCAAGAAATGTTTAATCATTTTCACTATTGGGAAATGAACCTAAACATAGAGATTAAAAGAAAAAAAGAGGGCGGTGGAAAACTAATTCGCCGCAATTCAAGAAAGAGGGCTATTCAATATGACAGACACTTTAATTCTTTTCAAGCCGCTGGCGGATTTCGGCGAAGCCTTGAAAAAGGACTGCCCGAAGAACGATTGCACATCTTACCTTTACGCCTATGAACAGTATTGCGCCATATATGCGGACTATAAGCGGATCAAAGAAACGATCGCGGACTTGTCCGAAGCGGCGGTGCGGGTTCTTGAACACGCGATCCGGAAAACGGAAGCGGAGCTTTACAAAATGTGGTTCGAGAATTACGCCGTCTTGAAACATCGGGCGGCGCTGGGTATGGTGGCAAGCGCAGAAAGACGGGAAACGCCGAGCGGGAAAACAAACTTTGAAGCAATCACGGCGGGCGCGCAAGGGCTGGGGCGGTTCTTGCGTTCCCTTCCGATCATCGAAGCGCCGTGGGACACGGAATTTCAAAAGCGGTATTGTAGCGGGTGTGCGGCGGAGAATTGCGACGCTTGCCCGAATGAGCGCTTCCGGAACAATCCGGAATGGTGGCTATCCCTTGAAGCGGATAGCGGGGTGGCGTTGTGAAGAGGAAGCAAAGACGGATCGCGGCGGCGCTTTCAATGGTGATTGTTGCGATCCTGCTTGTCGCCTTTATGCCGTGGAGCGGGACAACGAAAGCGGAACGGCATTCGGAAGAGGCTACGCCGATTATATCCCCTTCCCCGATTTTAACGCTTGCGACGGAAACACCGGAACAGGAATACATACCGGACGCGGCGGAGGTTGAAGCGCTTGCAAAGATGCTTTACGGAGAAGCGCGCGGGATTGCTTCGGATATGGAAAAAGCCGCGTGCGTTTGGTGCGTGCTGAACCGCGTTGACGATCCCCGCTTTCCGGATACCGTGCTGGAGGTTTTAGAAGCGCCGTATCAGTTCGCCGGATATTCGGCGGATTATCCCGTTCTTCCAGAGCTTGCGACGCTGGCGGCGGACGTGCTGATCCGCTATCAAGCGGAGCGGGACGGAGAAACGAACGTCGGGCGCGTCCTTCCGGCTGAATACCTGTATTTCACGGGCGACGGGCGGAACAATCATTTCACGATCGGCTGGAAAGACGCTGAAACGTGGGATTGGAGCTTACAAAATCCTTATGACGATTAGAAAGGGGCGCGGCTATGGGCGAAATGATATGCGTTTGTAGAGAGATTGACAAAAGCACGGGAGAAATTGCCGTGTATCCGCTCAAAGCAGAAGTAACGGATCGCCTTCTTTTCTGTCTTTCGCTTCGGCAAAGGGCAAATCTGGAATTAAAGTATTTCGTAACGCTTGCCGCAAACTACGACGCGAACGAAGAAACGATCTTGAAGCAGTTACACCGGAAGCAGATTACGGATCGGCTTCTTGCGGCTTTGAATTTAGTTCAGCTTTGAAGAGAGGGGCGGCAATTATGGCAAAAGACAAGAAACGGGACGACGGCTGGCAGTTCCCGAAGGCGCTTGAAATTGTGAAGTGCAAAGAGGGCAACAAAGAATTTATGAAGGAGCGCCCAGCGCGGCGACCTTTCGGAAATACGGTTCTTGTTTGCGAATATCCGCTGGACGGCGACGCAATGCAGGAACCTAACGCCCGAATGATTACGTGGAGGCTTGCAAAGCGGGCGGCACGGGATTTCTTGCGCGTGTCCTTTATGACTTCGGCAATCGTAACGGCGACGAAGGCGGACAAGCCTTTCACCGTCGTTCGGGTTTACGGCAGATATTAGACAAAAGGAGGGCTATTCAATATGAAGATTAAAAATATTGCGGCGATCTGCAAGAAGAACAAATACGCCGTTATCTATGAGCGATACGGCGAAAGCGGCGGAGTTATTCAGTTCATCGGCGACGGCGCGGCGGCTTATCCGGTAACAGGGCTTCCGGCGCTGGACAAAGAAAGCCTTTTAACGATTTTCGACGTTCCGGAAAAACAGCGGGAAGATTGGTTCGTTCAAGTAGCGGGCATTCCTTCGGAAATCAGCTTCGAGGACACAGACGCAAACGAAAAGCCCGTCGAGCGGGAAGCGATTTCGATCGCCTATTCCGGAAAGACCTTGAAGCCGTTGCAGACGCGGCGCGGGCTTGTGTTCATCGAAAGCCGCTATCTTTCGCCCGTATCCGATATTTTAGACGTGCTGGAGCTGTACGAGCGGATCACGCCCAGCGGAACGCCCTACATCGTAGCGAAAGCGGGCTTCCTGCTTCAAGCGGTGATTATGCCGTATGACGTAATTAGCCAGCAGTTTGTCGATAACTTGAAGAGGCTTACGGAGCAATGCGCGCTTTCCCTTGACCTTCGGGAGCGGGAGAAAGCGCTGGAGCGTGCCGCCGAACCGGAACAATATTCCTTGAACGTCGATCCTGCTACGGGCGAGATCGTCGAGGAAGAAAGCGAGGTGGCGGACAATGCCTAAAATGACGATCCGCGTTATCTTGAAGAGCGGTTCGGAATTCGCTATCAAGTGCGACAAGTTTACGATCCAGAAAAACGGCTTCGGACAGGCAACTGGATACAACATTGAAGGGATCACGGAAAACAAGCCTGTTTATCTGGACTTTGAACAGGTGGCGGCGGTTGTCCGCGTATATTCCGATGAAAAGGAGGCGGGCGGCGGTGAATAGTGCGCTTCTATCTTCAAAGAAAATGGATTGGTGTACGCCGCAAGACTTCTTCGACCGTCTGAACGAAGAATTCGGCTTCGTGCTTGACGCGGCGGCGACCGACAAAACGGCAAAATGCCCGCTTTACTATACGCCGGAAACGGACGGGCTTTCGCAAAGCTGGGATCGCGGCGGCGCGGTTTTCTGCAATCCGCCTTACGGACGCGAGATCGGAAAGTGGGTAAAGAAAGCATACGAAGAAGCGATCGGGGGGGGGTACGCTATTGTGCTACTTATTCCGGCGCGGACGGATACGACCTATTTTCACGATTACATATACGGAAAAGCGGAAATCCGGTTCGTTCGCGGGCGGCTTCGTTTCACGGACGACGAAGGGAACGCAAGCGATCCAGCGCCCTTCCCTTCTATGGTAGTTATCTATAACGGGGAGCGGGTGAAGCAATGAAAGAAGGATTATTTTTCAGACGCGCAGACGGCGCAGAAATTCCTGTGAAAGAGGTTGAAGGGCTGAACGGAAACGGGCTTTTAATCTTTATAACAGGAACGTTCCTTCGTGAAGAGGATATGCAGAAAATGCAACAGAGCATTGAAAAGCGTATCGGGGACGGAACGCGGGTGCTTGTGCTTGACGCGAGGATCAAAAAGGTTATGCGGCTGGAGGTGTAAACGTGGGTCATGTATGCACACTTCCGGAAAAAGCAAAGAAAAAGGATTGTAGCGGGTGCGAGCATTGCGGCTGGGAGGCGGCAGAGGCGGAACGCCGCCGCGCCTACCTTCACGAACACGGCTTGACGCTATGCGCGGACGGGTTGCAACGTCTGATTATTCCAAAGAACGGAGGTAACGAAGAAATGAAGTACAAAATATGCGACCATTGCGGCGCACACCTTGACAACGGGGAAACGTGCGATTGCCAGAAGGACGCAGACGAAAACAAAAGCGGAGAAGAAAGGAGCGCAAACAATGACAGGAATTAACGAGGTTGCAAGGCAAATTCACGAAAACGCCGTCGATCACGGCTGGTGGGACGAAGAACGCGGCTTTCCCGAAGTGCTGGCGCTCATTCATTCGGAGGTATCCGAAGCGCTGGAAGAATACCGCAACGGGCGCTTGCCTACGGAGGTTTACACAGGGAACAACGGAAAGCCGGAAGGAATACCGATCGAGCTTGCCGACGTGATTATCCGCGTTCTTGATTATTGCGGATATGCAGGAATTGACATCGACACGGCAATTTCGCAGAAGCACGAATACAACAAAAGCCGCCCGTACAGGCACGGCGGCAAGAAGTGTTAAACGCCCGCGAGCGGGTGCCGCTTACGGCGGAGGACAAGCGGAAATTCAAGGAGAGTTGCAAAACAGCAAATCCGATTGAAATTTTAACCGTAGCCGCGTTCGTAGAGGATCACGCAGAACGCTTCAAGGAAAAAGACTTGCGCTTTATGAAATCGCAAATTGGGCAACGTTGCGAACGATTATTAAGAAATGTAGTAAAGAATTATTCATTTGAAGATCAATGAAAGGGGCTTTTCAATATGACAGAGAACAAACACGGCTTCGCGCCGAAACAGGAAATCACGATCGGCGGGATCGCCTTCACAATCATTCAGACCGCCGAAAGCTGGGTGAAGTGTATTGCTTCGGAGTGCATCGGGGAACGCGCATTCGACGAACAGAACCGAAACGATTTCGCCGCGTCTGATATTCGCGAGTTCTTGAACGGCGAATTCCTGCAAAAGCTGATCGGGGCGGGCGCGCCGGAAGGAATGTTCGAGTATTTCAACGTTGACTTGACCGCCGACGACGGTTTGAAGGACTACGGCGGCGATCGCGTCCGCGTCGGGCTTATCACGTGCGACGAATACAGGCTTCTTCGCGGCAACATTCCGGAGCTTCCGGACGATTGGTGGTGGACAGCTACGCCGGACAGCCCGAAAAATTCGTTCGTCCGCATCGTCTATTCCGGCGGCGCGCTGAACAACAACAACGCGTGGATTGGGAACAGGGGCGTTCGCCCGCTTTGCGTTCTGAAATCTGAAATCTTGAAATCTTACCTTGACGGAGATATGAAGAAGCGCGCCGAAGCGGTGGATATGATGAAGCATATTGCGGCGGCGTGGGATATTCAGCCGGAAGAGGTTTTCGAGGAAGGAAGGTAATTCGCAATGACAATGTTTGAATTTATGCAAAACGCCTTTTTCCTGCTTTGCGGGATCGCCTGTATTGCGGTGGCGGTGCTGATCGTTTATTGCGTGATCGTAGCGATTATCCGTACTTGCAGGAGCGGAAAGAGAGGTAACGGAAATGGACGAAATCAAGATCGACGCGGCAACGCTTGAAGAAGCTGGCGCGGCAATCGGATTTATGTTCGCCGCCTTCCTTCGGGGCTTTAAGGAAGGTATGGACGCTTACGACGTGATGGAAGCGGCAAACGATATTAAAGAGGTACACGAAACCGAAGAGCCGTTAAAGCGCGATCCGGTAAAAACCGAAATCGGGGATTGCAGGAAGTGCTGGTGCGATCAATGCGCGCGGCTGGAGGAATGCGAGAAAATCCGCGAAGGATACGCGCCGGACGGGATACGCCCTTTCCCGTGCATCGGTTGCGCGGACGGAATGCGCTTCAAGCCTTGCGAGGAAGCAAAATGCGAAGATTTCTTGCAGGGCGAAGGGCTTAACAACGGATAGACAAAAAAAGAACCGTCCTGTATGGGCGTACAGGACGGTTCTTCCCCGTTGAGGGGTGCGCCGTTTAAGGCTATTCAATACATTTGTTATTATAGCACGAAGGCGGCTTCTTGTCAAAGGAAGGCGGCTTGACGTATGCAGAGAGTAAAAAGAAGGATATTTTCGGGCGCTGTATGCGAACAGGAAGTTTTCAACATATCGGACAGGCTTACCGATATAAAGAAAGCTGAACCGCGCCCGCGATTTAAGACAGAGGAAGAACGGGAACAACACCGGATCGGAATATCAAGAAGAAAACACGCGCGGCTGGTAAACGAAAACTTTTCCCCGCGTTCATTATATAGCACGCTGACGCTGGACGACGAAAACGAAGTACATACCTTCAAGGAAGCAAAGCGGATACGCGATCTATTCGTGCGGCGGCTGAAATACGCTTTCCCCGATGCCGTGATCTTTATTTATTTAGGACGCGGCAAGAACACGAACAGAATTCACGCGCATATGCTTTCGGACGGCGTACCGGAAGAAGCGATCAAGAAACAGTGGATTTACGGAAGTATCGTCCGGATCGACCATCTACGCGAACACAATTATTACGACGGAATAGATCACGGACAGGATTACACGGGGCTTGCGAATTACCTTTTCGACCATTGGACACCGGAGCAGGGCGGACACCGTTGGAAGCAGACGCGCAACGCACGGAAGCCGGAACGGGAAACGCCGACCGTTGCGAAAAGGGTTTACACAGAGAGCAAGCCGCCGCGCCCGCCGAAGGGCTATATATTAGTAGAAACGAAAAGCACAAAGTATGGATACCTTTATTTTAAGTATGTGTTAGAGCCGCCGAAGCGGAAACGAAAACGAGCGGCAAAGGACGGCAAAAGCTGATTTCGGATCAGCATTTATAAAGCCTTGTAAATGTGTAACGTTTGGCGACGAAGCACAGCTTCGATCACAGAAGGAGCCTTGAAGATAGATTTTCGTTTATTCCCCGTCGCCTGTTTATCAGAGATCACGAACGGTTCAGACCGTCAAGGTTGCGAAGCACGGCGAAGCCGCTTGACCTTTACGGGGTGATCCGTGAGTGATAGGAACAGGGCGGCGACGGGGAAAGAAAATCTATCAAGGCGGCTTCAACTTTTCCACAATGAAAGCTGGGGAAATGTGCATAACGGATCGGGCGCGGGGTTTATTCCTTTGAGCCTGTTCCACTCCCAGCGGGAGGGGCGGAGGGGTGGGAGAAGAAAGAAAGGAGGCGATCGGCATTGCTTGAATTGAACAGGCTTTACAATTTGGATTGTATGCAGGGAATGAAGGAATTTCCGGACGGGTTCTTCGATCTTGCGATTGTCGATCCGCCTTACGGGATCGGGATTGACGGACAGCGAAAGCGCGTTTGCAGTAATCCAAAACACAACAGGAAGGAGCATTCGCGGGAAGGCTGGGACAATGAGCCGCCGAACGAAGAATATTTCCGAGAGCTTGAACGGGTATCACAAAATCAAATCATATGGGGCGGGAATTACTTTGTTCCGATGCTGAAACAGGCGCATAAAGGCTGGCTTATTTGGGACAAGGGGCAACACGGGCTTTCAATGTCCGATTGCGAGCTTGCATACACCAGCTTTGACACGCCGACACGGATTTTCACGCTTAACCGCGTAGAATTGCAGATCGAAGGGACGATACACCCTACGCAAAAGCCCGTGAAGCTGTATGAATGGGTTTTATCCCTGTTCGCCCGAAAGGGAATGAAGATTTTAGACACGCACGCCGGAAGCGCAAGTTCCCTTGTAGCTTGTCAGCGGATCGGTGGGCTTGATTACGTGGGCTTTGAAATCAATGCAAAATATTTCGAGGCGGCGAACAGGCGGCTTGAAGAAGAGAAAGCGCAAATCCGCCTGTTTGATCTGCTGGAAGAACAGGAAAAGGCAACGCAAACAACGCTGTTTTAATGAAGGGAGGAAAAACAATGCAGAAAAAGACGGTTTACCTTGCGGGGAAGATTACGGGCGATCCGTTCTACCGCTCAAAATTCTATGAAGCGCAGAAGAAGCTGGAGGAAGGCGGCTTTATTGTCGTAAATCCGGCGCTATTGCCTTCGGAGGGCTTCACGTGGGAAGCCTATATGCGAATGGCGGGCGCAATGCTGAATGAATGCGCCGAAGTCTGCTTCCTTCCGGATTGGAAAGAGAGCAAAGGCGCGAAATATGAGTTCGGCGAAGCGGTGGCACAAAACAAGCCGTTTTTCTACTTCAACGATTGGGAGGCGAAGCAAAATGCAGAAAAATAGCACGCTTCCCCTTCCTGTTCCTACGGAGGCGGAAGAACAAATCGCGCTTTTCGAGTGGGCAAGCCTTCAAACGGGACGATTTCCGGAATTGGCGCTTTTGTATCACGTTCCGAACGGCGGGAGCCGAAACAAGATCGAGGCGGCGCGCCTTCGGGCGCAGGGCGTGAAATCCGGCGTTCCCGATCTTTGCCTTCCGGTTGCACGCGGGGCAAATCACGGGCTTTATATCGAGCTTAAACGGCAACGCGGCGGAAGGATCAGCGAAGAACAGGTGCGCTGGATCGACGGGCTTTTAGAACAGGGTTACGCGGCGGCGGTTTGCAGGGGCTGGCAGGAAGCCGCCCGCGTGATTACCGACTATCTACGGCAGAAAACGGAGGGCTGAAAAATGGCGAAGAAAAAAACGGGTATTTCCGAAGAGGTGCGCGAAGCGATCAACGAAGCCGCCCGCGCGGGCGCTTACGAAGCGTACAAAAACACGGCGGGCGCGTATGTCAATTACTTCAAGGCTATGGAAACGCTTTTATATAACTACAAGAAGCTGGCGGCGCTTGTCGCAGATGAAGAAGGCTATTGCGAAGTAGAGTATCACGCAGGGCGAAAGACCTTCGCGGCAAGCAGTAAAGGCACGGGCTTTTATGAGCAGAAAACCGAAGCCGATATTGTCGAGGAAATGCGGGAAGAAAAAAGACGGCAGTACAGGGAAACAAAGTACGGCTTCGAGCGGCTGGAAAGGGCTATCAGCCTATACCGCGACCGCAAGGAATTCACGGTGGTTCGTATGTACTATTTCGGCGAGGACTACGAAGGCAAGCCGCGCAAGAGCGGCAAGCCCTACACGTGGGAAGAGCTATCAGCAGAGCTTGAAGAAGCGGGCGTTTTGAAGGGCGTAAAGACCGCAACAAGGTGGCGGAACAAGATCGTAAACGATATGGCGGTATGCGTATTCGGGATCGCGGCGGCGGTGAGCGCGGCGACCTATCGAAGCAAACGGGGCGAATAAGTGTCCTTTTTGGGGAAATCTTTGGGGTTGGACAGGGCAATATCAATATGCTATACTGTTTACGATGAATTCTTACGCAGAACGCAAGCGCACAAATAGCGCCTTTTCGGAGCAATCCGGAAGGGCGCTTTTATTATGCGCGGGAAAGGAAGGTGCGAGTATGAAGCCGTGGGCAGAGCAGTTCTATAACAGCGAGGCGTGGCGATCTTGCCGTGATGCCTTCTTGCAATCGAAGGGCTACTTGTGCGAACGCTGTTCTACGCCGGACAATCCCGTTGCCGCGAAGATTGCACATCACAAAAGATACTTGACGAAGCAGAACGTAAACGATCCGTACATTGCGCTTTCGTGGGATAATCTCGAAGCGCTTTGTCAAGATTGCCATAACAAAGAGCATCACAAATCAAAGCGAAAGAAGCGATATTCGTTTGACGAAAACGGAAACGTGGTACTCCCCCCCTATCCGCCGAGGATTTAGGGAGGGTGAAACACCGAGGGCGGGAGGTTAAAAAAACTCCGCAGGCGCGCGCATAACGGGTGTACGCGAAAAAGGGGTGTGGGTATCGCCGGAAAAGGGGTGATATTTATGGCGACAAAGAAGGACTTAACGAAAGATCAGAAAATCAAGAAAGAGATAAACCGATTGAAGCGGGTTTTCCGCGACTTGGACAAAAACAAGTTGCAGACCGTCGAAAGCCTTATCCGCAACGCCGCATTTATGGCGGTATCCCTTGAAGAGTTGCAGGAAATCATTAACGAAGAGGGCTACACCGTCGAATACCAAAACGGCGCAAATCAGAGCGGGACAAAGCAGAGCGACGCAGTAAAAACGCATATCGCTATGACGAAAAATCACGCCGCCATAATTAAACAGCTTTGCGAGCTTGTGCCGCCCGAAAAGAAAAAAGAAAGCCGTCTGCAAGCCTTGCGGGACGAATAAAAATGCCGTTTTCAAATTACATTTACGAGTATTTCGACGGCATAACGACGGGAAAAATTGTCGTCGGAAAATGGGTGCGGCTGATTTATGAATATATCGTTAGCGGACTTCAAGACGGACTTTTTCTTTTTAACGCGAAGAAGGCAAACAAGGCAATTCGCTTTATCGAAAACTTCTGCCACCATTGCGAGGGACGAACCGACCTTCTGAAATTGGAGCTATGGCAAAAAGCGGCGGTATCGCTGATCTTCGGGATAGTTGACGAAGATAACGTGCGGATATTCCGCGAAGTGTTTATCGTGATCGGGCGGAAGAACGGAAAAACGCTTTTCGCGTCCGCCGTGATCGCGTATATGGCATATCTTGACGGCGAATACGGGGCAAAGATTTATTGCCTTGCGCCGAAGCTGGAGCAAGCGAACATCGTTTACGATAATTTCTCCCAGATGATTAAAAAAGAACCGGAGCTTTCGGAGCTTGCGAAGAAGCGCCGTTCGGATATTTACATCGAGGAAAGCAACACGGCAATAAAGCCGCTGGCATTCAACGCGAAGAAATCGGACGGCTTCAACCCGCATTTGGTTGTAAATGATGAGGTTGCAAGCTGGCGCGGCGACGGCGGCTTGAAGCAATACGAAGTAATGAAATCCGCGCTTGGCGCGCGCCGCCAGCCGCTGATCCTGTCTATCAGTACGGCGGGATATGAAAACGACGGTATCTTCGACGAATTGATGGCACGATCTACGGCGTTTCTAAAAGGCGGAAGCAAGGAACGCCGCCTTCTTCCCCTGCTTTATATGATTGACGACGTGGAGAAATGGAACGACCTTGAAGAGCTTAAAAAAGCAAATCCGAATATGGGCGTTTCTGTTTCGCCGGAGTTCTTCAAAGAGGAAATCGCCGTCGCTGAAATGAGCCTTTCAAAGCGGGCGGAATTCCTCTGCAAATACTGCAATATCAAGCAGAATTCTTCCGTTGCTTGGCTTGATTACGTCGTCGTAGATCGAGCGGGCGAAAAGATCAAGCTGGAGGATTTCAAAGACAGCTACGCCGTGGGCGGGATCGACCTATCACAGACAACAGACCTTACCGCCGCAAGCGTTATTATCGAGCGGGGCGGGGTTCTGTATGCCTTCGCACAATTCTTTATGCCCGCAAACAGGCTGGAAACCGCACAGGCGGTGGACGGCGTGCCGTATGATATATTCGTCAAGCAAGGGATCGTAAAGCTGTCCGGCGAAAATCACGTCGATTACAGGGACGTTTACGAATGGTTTTCTACCCTTCGGGATCAGTACGGCATATATATTCTAAAAATCGGCTACGACCGTTACAGCGCGCAATATCTGATCGACGACTTGAAGGCGGCGGGCTTCCAGACGGACGACGTATGGCAGGGTGAAAACCTTGCGCCCGTTATTCGGGAATTTGAAGGCATAATCAAAGACGGCAATTTCAAGATCGCAGATAATAACCTTCTGAAAGCGCATTTCCTCAACGTTGCGTTAAAGCACAATATGGAAACACGGAAGTTCCGTCCGGTAAAAATCGAACAGCGGGCGCGTATCGACGGCTTCGTTTCCGTGATCGACGCTATGACGGTACGGCAGAAGTATTATAACGAGATCGGCGAAATGCTGAAAAATGCGGGGTGATAAAAACTATGGGAATTTTTGAAACGATTTTCCGGAAACCGCGTTCGGATATTCAAGCGGAAGGATATTTTAAGATGCTGAACGGGTATTCGCCCGTTTTCACGAACGCGCCGGAAAGCCTTTACGAAATGGAGCTTACGCGGGCGGCTATTCATTCGTTCGCGAATTTCTGTTCAAAGCTGAAACCGGAGATCAGCGGGACGGCGTACAAGAACCTTGAAAGGGTTTTGCAGTTCCGCCCTAATCCGTTTATGGACACGTCGAAATTTATTTACCGGATCGCGACGATCCTTTCGGTGAATAATACGGCGTTCATTGTTCCGATTGAAGATGAATACGGCGGGATAGCGGGTTATTATCCCCTGCTTCCCCAGCGTTGCGAGGTTGTCGAATACAGGGGCGCGCCCTTCTTGCGGTACACCTTCGCGAACGGGCAGAAAGCGGCAATCGAATTCGAGCGCGTCGGCGTGCTGACGCAATTTCAGTACAAGGACGACTTCTTCGGGGAGAGCAACGCCGCGCTTCGCCCTACAATGCAACTGATCCATACGCAAAATCAAGGCATTATCAACGGCGTTAAAAATTCGGCTTCCGTCCGGTTCTTGGCGAAGGTTGCGAATATGTTAAAGCCGGAAGATATTACGAAAGAGCGCAAGCGCTTCACGGCGGATAACCTTTCGGCGGATAATCAATCCGGAATGGTGATCTACGATAGCAAATTCGCGGACGTAAAGCCGATCGAAAGCAAGCCGTTCACCGTGAACGCGGCGCAGATGGCGCAGATCAACGAAAATGTTTTTAACTACTTCGGGACGAATGCGAAAATCATTCAGAACAGCTATACCGAAGATGAGTGGAACGCTTATTACGAAGGCAAGATCGAGCCTTTCGCGATCCAGCTTTCGCTGGTTATGTCGAATATGACCTACACACAGCGGGAATTATCCTTCGGGAACGCAATCACGTTTACCGCGAACAGGCTTCAATATGCAAGCAATAACACGAAGCTGAATATCAGCACACAGCTATTTGACCGTGGCTTGTTGAACCGCAACGGCGTTATGGATATATGGAATATGTCGCACGTCGAAGGCGGGGACAAGTATTATATTCGCAAAGAGTACACGGAAGTATCAGAATTGGGAAAGGAGGTTGTACCGAATGCCAGTGGTGAAGGGACGGGAATACCGTCAAATGTTCCAGCCGTTGATGATCCCGCAGGGGACGGAGAACAAGAGGTTTGATACTGATTTTTACGTTGAGGGCTTCGCGACAACGTTTGATAAGCCGTATGTTATGTACGAATACGGCGGGATCAAGTATAGCGAAGTGATCGACCGGAACGCCCTTGTGGGCGCTGACCTGTCCGACGTGATTATGCAGTTCGACCATTCCGGAATGGTATTCGCCCGAAACAAGATGGCGAAGAACAAGCCGCCTTCCCTGCTTTTGGAACCGCAGGACGGCGGCTTATTTATTGCCGCAAATTTGAGCCTTACCGAAGAGGCGAAGCGCCTTTATGCAAGCATCGACGCAGGGCTTATTTGCAAAATGTCGTGGGCGTTCACCGTATTGGAGGACGCATATAACAAGGACACACACACAAGAACGATCTTGAAGATCAAGAAGGTTTACGACGTTTCGGCGGTATCTTATCCGGCGAACGGCGATACCGATATTTCGGCGCGTTCCTATTTCGACGGAGTGATCGAGAGGGAACAGCAGGAGCGGCTGGAGCGCCGGAAGCAAATTCTTAAAATCAAACTTATGATGGAGGTTTAACACAATGAGAATTAAAGAGATTGAAGCCCGCCTTGCGGCTATCAAGAAGGAGATCGAAGAGCGCGGCGACGCTATGAAAGCCGAGGAAATCGACGCGCTGGAGAAGGAAACGAAGGAGCTTACCGAAGAGCGCGCCGGACTGATTGCCGCCGCCGAGAAGCGCAACGGCATTTTGGACAATATCGCAAAGGGCGCGGGCATTGTTTCCCGTACCTTCGAGCAGAAGCAGGACAACGCCGATCCGGACGATCCTTTCGGTACGCCCGAATACCGTTCCGCATGGCTGAAAAACCTTCGCCGCCTTCCCCTTACCGATGCAGAGAAGCGCGCATACGCGAACGCCAGCGGCACAGGCGCGGAGGTTGTGCCGACACAGACCGCGAACGAGATTATCAGCAAGGTAAAGAAACTTGCGCCGATGCTGAATGAAGTTACCCTTCTGCACGTCAAAGGCGCGGTGAAGTTCGCCGTTGAGGGTACGAACAACGACGCGGCGATCCATACCGAAAACGCGGCGATTACGGCGGCGGCTGATACCCTTACCACCGTAACGCTGACCGGATACGAGATTATCAAGCTGGTTCAGATTTCCGATACCGTTATGACAATGAGCATTGCGGCTTTTGAAAGCTGGATCGTTGATATGCTTGCAGAGGCGATCGCCCGCAAGGTTGAAGATTTCTTCATCAACGGCACGGGTTCTTCCCAGCCGAAGGGCATTGACAAGGCGAACACTTGGGGCGCAACGAACAGCGTTACCGTTGCGAAATCCGGTTCCCTTACCGCCGCGAACGTCCAGACGCTGATCGGGCTTCTGAACGCCGGATACGACCGTAACGCAAAATTTGTTATGAGCAAGAAAACCTTGTTCACCGATTTTATGCCGCTTATGGACACCAGCAAGAACCATATTGTAACCGTGCAGGGCAACAACTATTTTGTTTACGGCTATCCGGTTCTTCTGTCCGACTACGTAAAGGAACACGAAGCCTTCTTGGGCGACTTCAAGAAGGTATGCGCGAACCTTGCGGAAAACATTAACGTGAAGAACGCCTATGACATCGACACGAACAGCTACAAATACAGCGGTATTGCGATCTTCGATTGCACGCCCGCGATCGGTGAAGCCTTCGTGAAGCTGGCGAAAGCGGCGGAGTAATGGAGGGCTGAACGATGATGCTTGACAAGGTAAAGCTGGCTTTGCGGAAAACAGCCGCCGTATTTAACGACGAAATCGAAGATTATATCGCTTCCGGTATCGCTGATCTTCGGCTTGTCGGTATCAACGTTCCGGAAAATGCGGGATCGTCCAGCGAAACGCTGGGCGATCCCCTTTTAGACCGCGCAATTATTCTATACGCAAAATCCGAAGATAACTTCGGCGGCGAAGGCGAAAGGCACAGAAAAGCATACGATTACTTGAAATGTGCCTTGTCGCTGTCCGATGACTATACGGAAGGCGGTGGCGGATAATGGGCTGGAGAGATCAAATAACGCTGATTGCGCTTTCCGAAACTTCGGAGCGGACGAACGAACACGGCTTCCCGATAATGAAGCCGGAAACGGCGACAACGGTTTTCGCTGATAAAAAATCCGTAGGGTATTCAGAATTCTACAAAGCGGAGATGGCTGGACACGTCGCCGAAATTAAGTTTGACGTTTACGCAATGGAATACAACGGCGAAACGATCGCAGAATATCCCGTTTCGAGCGGGAAGCGTTATCGCATTCTTCGGACGTACATTCATAACGACGGAGAGCTTGTGGAATTGACGCTTTCCAGCTTTCCAGAAGCGCAGAACGGCGCAGAGGAAGGAGGCGGCGGAAATGGCGAAGTTTAACGTTGTAGGGCTTGACGATCTGCAAGAACGAATGCTTCAACAAGCGCAGATTGCAGAAGAAGCCGTGCCGGAAATGCTGAAAGCTGGCGGCGCGGTAATGCAGGAAGCACAGAAAGCGGAAATCCGGAAAATGTTTCGGAGCCGAAGAAGTACGGGCGATCTTGCCGCGTCGGTTATCGTATCCAAAATCAAGGAGCGGGACGACGCAAAGATGGTTGAAGTATATCCGGACGGAAAGGATCGGCACGGGGTACGCAACGCGACAAAAGGCTTTGTCCTGCAATACGGGCGAAAGAATATGCCAGCGCGCCCGTGGTTCACGGCGGCGAACACAAAGGCGGCTGACGCTGTAAATGCAGAAATGCGCCGCGTATGGGAGGCGAAGCAGAATGAACGTTGATACACTTGTGAAAACAACGCTTGAAAAGCTGGGTTGTCCCGTTGAACGACTAAAATACGACGGAAAGGCAAAAACCTTTATCACGTATCAAATTGTCGTGGGACAAGATACGCATTTTTCAGACGATGAAAGCGGCGCGGAAGAATTCACATACAGGGCGGATATTTATTCCCGCGTGGATTATATCGCGCTTATGCGGAGCGCAAAGCGAGCATTGAAGGAAGCGGGGTTCTACGGGATCACGTTTGATCCGGAAGTGTTCGAGGAAAGCACGGGTTATTATCATATCCCCGTGGAATTTAAGTATATGGAGGTATAAGACTATGGCAACAATCGGATTGCGCGATCTTTACCGCGCACCTATTACGATTGGCGACGACGGCGCAGAGGAATACGGAACGCCCGTAAAAATGGCGAAGGCAATTTCAGCGGAGCTTTCCGTGGAAGTTGCGGAAGCGATCCTTTACGCAGACGACGGAGCCGACGAAGTAGTAAAGGAATTCGTATCGGGAGAATTGACACTGAACGTCAACGACCTTCTTCCGGCTGACCTTGCCGCCCTTCTTGGACAGAAGCAGGACGACGACAAGGTGGTTTACGGCGCAGACACAGACGAACCGCCTTATTTCGCAATCGGCTTCCGCGCGAAGAAAGCGGGCGGAACCTATAAGTACATTTGGCTTTACAAGGTGAAGTTTGCGATCCCGTCCGAAAACTACACGACAAAGGGCGATAGTATCGAATTTACTACGCCGGAGATTGTCGGACAGTTTATCAAACGTTCGGACGGGTTGTGGAAGGCGGAACACGTCGCTTTGCCTACGGAGAGCGTAGCGGCGGCGTGGTTTACTACGGTAAGAGAGCCGAACAACGCGGCGGCATAACAAGAAAGGGGGTACAGCGGGGAGCCGGAAACGGCTTCCCGCTTATTATTTTATGAGCGCAATTAAAGACGGACGCTTCCCGATCACGCTTGACAAGGAAAGACACCTTCTTTTCAGTTTGAACGTGATCGACGAAATGCAAGACAAATTCGGCGGCTTCGATCGCCTTGATAAAGCGCTTTCCGGAAAGGACAGCATTAAGAACCTTCGCTGGCTTCTTACCCTGCTTCTGAATGAGGGGGCAGAGGACGGCGAAGAAGAGCTTACCGAAAAACAGGTGGGCAAACTCATTCATACAGGGAATTTCCTTGACGTGAAATCCTCTATCTTCAAAGCGTTTTCGATGGGTAATAACGGAACGGAAGAGCCGCCCGCCCGCGACGATGAAGAGGAAGAGGACGACGAAGAGGACAACGAAAACGGAAAAAACGCGGCGGCGGGCAAGGAATAATCGACCTTGCCCGCCTTCTTTATATCGGCGTTACGCTTCTTCGGTGGAGCGAAGCCGAGGTATGGCGAATGACACCGTATAAGATTTTGACGCTTTTTAGGATACACAAACAATTCAATCCGGATCGCTTCAAGCCGGAAGAGCCGGAAGCCGATATTGACGACGTGTTAGGAGGGTTGTAAATGGCGAAGGAAGAACAAATCAAATCGCAAATTATTCTTGAAGGCGAAAAAGAATATCGTTCCGCCTGTAAGGGTATCAACACTTCCCTTCGCGAAATCGGATCGGAAATGAAGCTGGCGACGGCTGAATTCGGCGACAATGCGGAAAGCATAGACGCGCTGACGCGAAAGCAGGATATTCTAAAAAAATCGCTTGAAGAACAGGCAAAAAAGGCAAAAGCCGCAGAAGATGCCTTGAAGAAAATGCGCGACGGCGGGATCGAACCGACAAATCCCGCATATCAGAAAATGCAAACGGCTTTGAATAACACAAAAGCCGATATGGTGAAAATTCAAAAGGAAATCGACGACACTTCCGAAAAACTGAAAAAGTCAAAGATTGATTGGGAGAGCGTTGGCGATACCGTAGGCAAGGTGGGAAAAGCGATCGGCGCAGGGGTTGCCGCAATGGGCGCGGCAATCGGTGCGGCGGCAGGTGCGTTCTTGGGGCTTGCAGAAAGCACCCGCGAAGCCCGCGTAAATATGGGGAAACTGGAAACAGGCTTCACAACGGCGGGGCATTCGGCGGAAGATGCAAAAAAAACGTATACGGAGTTGTACGGCATTCTTGGCGACGACGGACAGGCGACCGAAGCCGCCGCCCACCTTGCAAAACTGACGAAAAACGAAAAAGAGCTTGCAACGTGGACGGATATAGCAACGGGCGTATATGCGACCTTCGGCGACAGCTTGCCTATTGAAAACTTGACCGAAGCCGCAAACGAAACCGCGAAAACGGGCGCGATTACGGGCGGGCTTGCTGACGCTTTGAATTGGGCGGGCGTTTCGGAAGATGAATTTCAAGCAAAGCTGGACGCTTGCACAACGGAGCAGGAACGGCAAGCGCTGATTACAAAAACGCTGAACGGGCTATATTCCGACGCGGCGGAGAAATACAGAGAGGTAAACGGCGATATTATCGACGCACAAAAGGCGACGGCTTCCCTTAATAGCGCAATGGCGGAATTGGGAGCAATCGCAGAACCGATCGTTACAAAGCTGAAACAGCTTGCGGCGGAGCTTCTGCAACAGATTACGCCGTTCGTCGAGCTTATCGGGAACGGTTTGGTGGGAGCGCTGACGGGCGCAGAAGGCGCGGCACAGCAGTTTACAGACGGCTTGCTGGGAATGGTGACGTTTGCGATCCAAAAGCTAACCGAAATGCTACCGACCTTTATAAACTTTGCTTTTCAGATGATCGCGAATATCGCGACGGGGATAGCGCAAGCGTTGCCGACGCTTGTTCCTTCGTTGGTTCAGCTTGTAGCCGATATTGTGCAAGTGCTGATCGACAATATCCCGTTGCTGATAGATGCCGCATTACAGCTTGTTACAGGGCTGGCGCAGGGTATCATAAACGCGATCCCCGTTCTTGTAGCGGCGCTTCCTACGCTGATTACAAGCCTTATTGACGGGTTGCTTTCGTCGATCCCGCAGATCATTCAAGCGGGTATCGACCTTCTGACTTCCCTTATTACCGCCCTTCCGGAAATCATAGCAACGATTGTGGCGGCTATTCCGGAAATCATAAACGGGATTATTACGGCGCTTCTTGAAAATATACCGCTTATCATTCAAGCGGGTATCGACCTTCTTGTGGCGCTGATACAGGCGCTTCCGCAGATTATAACGACGATCGTACAGGCGATCCCGCAAATTATCAGCGGAATTGTAAACGCGCTTGTGCAGAATATCCCGCAAATTATTCAAGCGGGCGTTCAGCTCTTCGTGGCGCTCATTCGGAATTTGCCGACAATTATAGCCGAAATTGTCAAAGCAGTTCCGCAAATCGTTAGCGGGATCGTTTCGGCGTTCGGTTCCCTTGTAGGTGAAATGGTGAAGGCGGGTGCGAACCTTCTTCACGGCTTGTGGGAAGGTATTTCAAGCGCGGCGGGCTGGCTATGGGAAAAGGTATCCGGCTGGGCTTCTTCCCTTGTAGACGGAATTAAAAACTTCTTCGGTATTCACTCCCCTTCTACCGTATTCGCCGAAATCGGTACGAATATGGGTGAAGGCGTGGGCGTAGGCTTCGGCGAGAGTATGAACGGCGTTTCCGCTGATATGACCGCCGCAATGGGCGGAGCGGGACAGCTTACCGCCGCCGAAGCGGTGCGCGCCGTGAATGACGGCATTATAGCGAATATCGAGGGGCTTTCCGGCGCGGTAAACGCCATTGTCGAGCGGGTTATAACCGGACTGACCGCACAGGCGCAAAGGCTCAATCAAGCCGGACAGGACTTCGACAGGAATATTTCTTCCGGTATGATAACCGCGATCCCGCAGATTACCGCGAAGATCCCGCAGATCACGCAAAGCATTCTTACCGCCTTCAACGCGCAAAATCAGAAATTCATTGAAGCGGGCGTTACGATTGATAAGAATATCGCTTCCGGAATGGTGCAGGGTATCCCGCAGATCACAAGTAAGGTGGCGCAGATCGTACAGCCTATTTTGACGGAGCTTCGTTCCTTCGTGTCGGAATTCACAGCGGCGGGCGAAGATATGGTGCGCGGCATTTGGCAAGGCTTTCAAAATATGTCCGGTTGGCTGGAAAGCCGCGTGCGTGCAATGATGCGCGAAATTGTCGCGGCGGTTGAAGATGAAATGCAGATCGCTTCCCCGTCGAAAGTATTTGCGGGTATCGGCGCATATATGGCGCAGGGGCTTGGCGAAGGCTTCGGGCGGGAAATGCGCGGCGTTGAAAAATCAATCCGAAAGGCAACGGACAACGCCGTTCCCGATAACGACGATCCGCGCCCGCGCAAGGGCGGCAGACCGGAAACACGTTTCGAGGTAGTGCAAAACATCTACGCGAACGAAACTTCCTACGCCCAGCAACAGCGCGAGGCGGCGCGGCAGTTTAGAATGATCGCGCGGGAGGTAATGACCTAATGAAAATACAAGAGAAATTGACCTATACAAACGAGCGGGGGGAAAGCATTGTCTTTTCCCCTGCTTCTTCTTATCACGTAAACTTCAAGGACGTTTCCGGCTTGTCCGACGTACAGAACGCTATTTACTCAACAAACAGTATGGGGCAGGACGGCGACACCTATTTAGGATACCGCATTGAAAGCCGAGATATTGACATCGTAGGGCATATCAAGGAGCGGGACAAGATCGCAATACAGGAATTGCGCCGCAATCTGAACCGGATACTAAATCCGCAGTATTCAGCGACGCTTACTTACGAATTGGGCGACTTCAAGCGGGTTATCGGTTGCACGATCAACAACGCGCCTATTTTTAAGCGCGGAACGATTTTCGAGCAATTCACAATCCAGCTTTCGTGCCTTAATCCGTTTTGGCGCGAACAGGCGGAAACACGGGAGGATATAGCAACGTGGATCGGCGGCTTTGAATTCCCCGTTCCGGACGGGTTAGAGATAACGCCGGATTGGGAAATCGGCTACCGCCAGCCCTCTTTGATCGTAAACGTCTTTAATTCCGGCGACGTGAAAAGCGGTATCCGTATCGAGTTCCGCGCGCTTGGCGCGCTGACAAATCCACAGCTTTTGAACGTCAATACGCAGGAGTTCATAAAAGCGAATATTTCGCTTGAAGCGGGCGACGTGCTGACCGTATCGACGGGATACGGCGAAAAATCCGTAAAACTGTTAAGCGGCGGCGTTGAAAGCGACGCTTTCCGCTATCTGGACGTTGATAGCTCATACTTACAGCTTGCCGTGGGTGATAACCTTTTCCGTTATTCGGCGGACACGAACGCGGAAAATCTCGAAGTATCTATTTATCACAATAACTTGTATTTGGGGGTGTAGCGGTATGGAATTATACGTCTATTCTTCCGATATGGTGCTTCAAGGCATTGTCGAAAAGATCGCTTCACTGATCTGGACGCGGCGTTATTGGACGTGCGGCGAATTCAAACTTCTTGTTCCCTTCACCGAAGAGCATTCCCGAATGCTTGTGAAGAACAATATCATTATGAAGCGCGGCGACGATGAAGCGGCGCAAATCAGATACGTTCATATCACGAAGAATTCGCAGGGGTTGGAGGAAATCGAGGTTCAAGGAAAATTCCTTATCGCTTGGATCGGGAAGCGGATTATCAAGAAACAGATCATCACAAAGGACACAACGCAAAGCATTCTTTACCGCATTGTACGGGAAAACGTAACAAGCCCGACCGACAGCGCGCGGAGAATTCCGGACGTTTCAATCGCCACCGACGACACCGACACGGGAAGCGGAACAATCGACTACACTTCGGAGCAGTACACAAACGCCCAGCTTGCGGCAGAAACGGCGGCGAAGGCGGCAAAGCTGGGAATACGAATGCGGACGGACGCGCGGACAGGCGCGCACGTCTTTTCCGTCTACAAGGGGCGCAACCTTACAGCGGGCAATATCGCAGGGAATGCGCCTTGTATCTTTTCACAGGAATTCGACAACATCGTGGAGCAGGAATACACGAACAGCATTGAAAACCTAAAAACAACGGCGTTCGTTGGCGGTGAAGAAAAAGAAGGCGTTGCCCGCAAGGTTGCCGAAGTGGGCGGATCGGCAGCAGGATTGACGCGCGAAGAGGTATTCATAAACGCCACCGATATAGTGCAGGAATACGAGGAAGAGGGAGGCGAAAAAGTAACGCTTTCCGATCCGGAGTATTTAGCGCTTCTTGCCGCCAGAGGCGCGGAGGAATTGGAACAGTACGCGGAAACGCTTTCGTTCGGTTCAAAGGTAAATACCTTCGCAAATCTCATTTACCGAACCGATTACGATTTAGGCGACCGCGTAACTTGCGTGAACAAGCGCTGGGGAATTCGCATTGACGTTCGCATAACGGAGATTGCGGAAACCTACCAAAACAACGTTGAAGAAATAGATATTACCTTCGGCGAGAGTTTACCCGCGCTTTTAACGCAAATACGGCAGATTACAAAATAAAGGGGTGTAAATATGGAAAAATCGAGCTTTTTTAACAGCGTATCCGGCGACCGGAAATATAAAGCCGAAGATTGGGCTTCGTATTTCGCTTCATTCATCGGGAACGGCGTTTTCCCGATCCCTTCGACGGGGCTTCAAGTTGTAGCGGGAAACGGAATGCAAGTAACTGTGAAGGCGGGGAAAGCGTGGATCAACGGCTATTTCTACGACAACACAAGCGACCTTTCCTTGACGCTTGCGACGGCTGACGGCGTGCTGAACCGGATTGATCGCGTTGTCGTCCGATGGGACTTGACGAACCGCCTTATTTCGGTGAAGGTGAAATCCTCTTCCCCGTCCGCCTCCCCTACCGCGCCGAATATCGAGCGGGACGCAGATATTTACGAATTGGCGCTGGCGGATATTTACATCGGTGCGGGCGTTACGTCAATTACAGGATCGAAGATCACGGACAAGCGGCTGGATACTTCCGTTTGCGGCGTTGTTGCCGCCGTTGTCGATCAGATCGACACAGAAGCATTTAACGCACAGCTTGAAGCGTGGTTCGCTGAATATCAAAGCGACAGCGCGGCGGAGTACAATTCCCTTGTTTCGTATATGAATTCTTTGAAATTGCAGGGAAACACGCAATATGACGCTCTGGAAGAGTATTTCGCAGATTTCAAGACACAGGCGCAAACCGATTTTGATACTTGGTTTGAAGGCTTGCAGGACGTGCTGGATGAAAACACGGCGGGAAATCTTCTGAATATGATTACGGCGCTTTCCGCCCGCGTCGATCTGATCGAAGCCGTCGTATTCAATGACATAACCGAAAATCCGTTCCTTATCCTGTTTGACGACCTTTCCGGCGTGAATACAACGGGCGTATGGAACGAGAGCTTACAGCGTATCGAATGCTAAAACGGTACGCTTGCACACGGGCGGAATTATCGTGCATTATAGGAAATCTGTTTGTCGAGCTTTCGCCGCCGTGCGAGCATTGCGGCGAAGATACTTTGACAATCACGGGAACGACCGTAACCGGAAGCAAAGCAACGATTTTCGTTACGGCGGTTGGTTTTGATTTCGAGGGGTGCGCCGACGATACCGTTTTGATCGACCGCATACGAAAAGGACGGTGCATAAATGCAGAGGCAGGAGCGAGGAAGAAAGGAACCTTCGGAATTTAACGTAATCGTAAAGTGCAAAGATTTAATCAAGCACACATTCACGATCACAAATTCGACAGAACGCTTCCCGAAGAAATACCGTTTTACCCTTGTGAACAGAATACAGGATAAAACGGTGGATATTTACGAATGTGCGCTGGAGGCAAACGAATTAAACCTTCTGGACGCGCAGGAATTCAAGGAACGGCAGAGGCTTCAAGCGAAGGCAATGACCTATTGCAAGGAGCTTCTATTTTTCATAGAGCTTTCGCACGAACAGGGCTTCATATCAACGAGCAGTTGCGAATATTGGTCTAAACTTGTGCTTGATGTGAAGTATATGTTAGCCGCGTGGAAAAAGCGGGATCGTGCGAGAGGGTGAACCGTTTGGGGTACATCTTGTTACGCCTAATTCGTCGAACGCCAACAACGTCCGCAACGTCAATTCCGACGGCACGCTGAACAACAACAACGCGTGGAATGGGAACAGGGGCGTTCGCCCGCTTCGGTGGAAAATGAGATCGAGTAGGCGTAAGCCGAAAGCAGAATACCACCATCAAAGGAAGGTGTATCCCGCCGCCGCGATCCACAGCGGGGGCAAATACAGGATCGCCGATGCCGGAGCATTCCGCGCGGCGGAAGGCAAAGGCTACAAACAGCGAGGATATTTTTTATGACAGATTACGAGAAGATATATAACTTCGAGAACCTATACAGAGCCTACCGAAAGGCGCGGCAAGGCAAGAGGTGGAAAGGAGCGGCGGCGAAGTTTGAAGTAAACCTTCTTGAAGCATTGAACCTGTTACGCTACCAGCTACAAACGAAGAAATACACGCTTTCGCCGTACAACACGTTCGAGGTGTACGAGCCGAAGCGCCGCGTGGTTATGTCGAACAGCTATAAAGACAAGGTTGTTCAACATTCGCTTTGCGATAACGTGCTTGAACCGATCCTTACAAGATCGTTCATAACGGATAACTACGCTTCGCAAGTGGGCAAAGGTACGCATTACGGGTTAGACAGGCTTCAAGAATTCTTGCGGAGGTTTTACCGGAAAAACGGGATTGACGGGTGGATATTGAAGGGTGATATATCAAAATACTTCTATTCCATTAGGCACGACGTGTTAAAAACCTTAATCCGCAGGAAGATAACCGATCCGGACGTTTTGTGGCTTGTTGAAATGATAATCGACAGCACAGAAGGGAACGTCGGAATTCCGATCGGAAATCAATCTTCACAGCTTTTCGCCCTTCTCTACCTCAATAATTTAGATCACTTCATCAAGGAAAAGCTGGGCATTAAATACTACGGAAGATATATGGACGATTTCTTCTTGATACACGAAGATAAAGCCTATTTGCAGTATTGCCGCACGGAGATAGAAAAACACGTCGCCGCGATCGGCTTATCCTTGAACAACAAAACGAACATTTACCCGCTTCGGAACGGGGTGGATTTCTTGGGATTTCACACTTATTTGACCGAAACGGGCGCGGTAATCCGGAAGGTACGCCGCCGAAGCAAAAACAATATGAAGCGCAAATTGAAGAAAATGCGCGGACTTGTGGAGCGGGGAAAGATCACGACGGCGACCGTCGAGCAATCTTACAAAAGCTGGCGTGGACACGCCGCAAAGGGAAATTGTTATCACTTGATCCGGCGAACGGATCACTATTACAACAGGCTTTTCAATTCAAAGGAGGCGGAAAAATGTCAAAAGCATTGAGTTCCCTTGCCGTGGGAACAAAAATCGAAGTTCCGGTTCTTTCGGCGTATCAATCGCGCTTCGGTGCGAAGATAGTATTCAAAATTGCAGATAAGAACCATAGCGGGTATCCGGCGAATTCCGTTACGCTGATCGCCGAAAAGATTATCCAGCTTATGTGTTCAGACGCAAAGGAGCCGAGCAACAGCAACAGCGACCGGAAGAGTTACGGCAACAACAGGCACATTCATTCTAATATTTTGCAATGGCTGAACAGCAACGCAACGGCGGGAAAATGGTACAGCGCAAAGCACGGGCAGGACGCGCCGCCGACGAACGCGAACGTATGGGACAATTACAACGAATACGACGCTTGGGCGGGCTTCCTTGCAATGCTTGATCCGAAGTTTGTTGCGGAGCTTTTGAACACAACGCTTACCGTCGTAAAATCTTCAACGGACGGCGGCAGTTATGAAACCTTCACGGCGAAAATGTTTCTTGCGTCCACCACCGAAGTGGGGCTTGCAAACGAAAACGGGATTGCAGAGGGTTCACGCCTTGCCCTGTTCAGCAACGACGCTTCCCGCGTCGCCTACCCTACGGCGGAATGCGTAAAAAATTCGGAATACACAAACAGCAATTTCACGGCTTCAAAGGGCTGGTACTGGTGGCTTCGCACGCCTCGCCTTCCGCGCCGCCCAGCATCACAGCGCCGGATCAGTGTTTCAGTGGGCAGGAAATCGAAATTTCTTGCGCGGCGGCGACCGATCCGGACGGCGACGCGCTGACCTATGTTTTCGAGCGAAGCGCGAACAGCGGAGCGTGGACACAGGTTCAGAGTTCCGCCGCCCGCACGTTTTCCGAAATGGTATCAACGGCGTGGAATACCCTGCAATACCGCGTGAAGGCGGTTGACACGGCGAATAATTCTTCCGCGTACACGACAAGCGGCGCAATCGCGGTAATTCACAATCAGCCGCCCGTTATCAGCGGGCAGAATGCCGATCTTGGCGTGAAGCGCGAGGATTTCGCCTATGAATACAGCGTAACTGATCCGGATAAGGACGTTGTAAACGTTGTAGAAAAGATCGACGGAAACCCGTTTAACACACGAAACAATATCACGCTGGGCGCAACGCTTACCCTTTCCGTAAGCGGCGATACCTTTACCGCGCTGACAAACGCCCAGCACACGATCGAGATTATAGCGACCGACAGCGCCGGAAACAGCGCAACGCGAACACTCACGTTCACAAAGGCGATCAACAGCTTTGTAATTACCCTTGCGGAGCCGCTGGAGGCAAACAGCCAGCCGACACGATGCAATATCAAAGTAAACAGGGATATTCCCGCAGGAGGCACGTTCAAGGTTGAAGCGTGCAACAATCCTTACGACGTAGCGCCCGTTTGGGAGGATTGCACGAACGCGGTTGTCGCAGGGCTGGCGCACGTATTCGAGAACAAAACAAACACGGCGGTTCAGTTCGGATTGAATATCCGCGTAACCGTAGAACGCGGCGACGCGCTGACCGCTTGCTGGGTATCGGGGATCGGGGGTAATTTTGAATGAGCGTAAAACATAACAAAGACGGCGGCGGAAACGCGGAAGTGAAGAAAGAATTACAAGAAGTGAAGAAGGAAACGCAAGAAGTAAAGGCGGCGGGCGAAAATACCGCCGCCCTTCTTGCTATGTCCTTCAAGGCGCAGATCGTGCAGGATCGCGCGGCAAAAACGAACATCATTTCCGACGCTATGATCCTGCAATCGGCGGAGGTTATCGAATATCCGGAATACGAGGACGCGCACGCCTATAACACCGTGGGCGAAATCATCAAGTATAACGGGAGATATTACGAGATTATCGCCGCGCACACGTCGAACGCCGTTTCTTATCCAGTAGAAACGACCTTCGCTTATTACCGCCTTGTGGAGCTTACGCACACGGGAACGATTGACGATCCGATCCCCTATCCGGAAACGGCGGGGATCGTTGTAAATGTCCAGAATGGGAAATATTACAGCTACAAAGGAAAAGTATATCTTGCAAAAGCAGATATGCCGAATTGCGTATATCCGCCCGATACACCTTCCTTGTGGCAATGGGAAGAAGTAACAGGAAGGGAGGCATAACCGATGGAAGAAGGGATTTTGACCGCCCTTTCCGTTATCAGCACGGTTTGCGCTATTGTGTTTGGCTATGTCGCGTTCGTCCGCAATCGGGATCAAGATAAAACAAAGGAAGCGAAGAGCGATGCAACAATCCTTACGGAATTAGGCTATATCAAGGGCGGGATCGACGACGTAAAGGCGGAACAGCGAGAGCAGAGAAAAACGAATACGGATTTCGTCGGAAGGCTTGTTTCCGTTGAAGCGTCTGCAAAACAGGCACACAAGAGAATTGACCATATCGAACAGCAGATTGATAACAAATGAAAAAAGAGCGGGAGCGGTTCGCAAATGAGCCGTTCCCGCCCTTGTGTTTAGGAGGTATTCAGAATGAGCAACAGCACGCTGGTGGATTACACGAAAATTTCACCGAACAGAACAAGCCCGCGCAATCACAAGATCGACACGATCACAATTCATTGCGTCGTCGGGCAATGTTCCGTTGAAACGCTGGGAAACATCTTTGCGCCGACTTCAAGACAGGCAAGTTCAAACTACGGCGTAGGCGTTGACGGGCGTATCGGAATGTATGTCGAAGAAAAGGATCGTTCGTGGTGCAGTTCTAACGCGGCGAACGATAATCGCGCAATTACGATCGAAGTTGCAAGCGACACGACGCACCCTTACGCGGTGAACGCGAAAGCATACGCCGCGCTTCTTGATCTTGTAACGGATATTTGCCGTAGAAACGGGATCAAAAAGCTGGTATGGAGTACAAAGAAAAGCGACCGCGTAAACCACAAGAACGGTTGTAATATGACGGTTCACAGGGATTACGCAAATAAGGCTTGCCCCGGCGATTACCTGTATAACAGGCACGGCGCGATCGCGGCGGAGGTAAATAAGAGGCTGGGCGCTTCGACGGCGGAGCCGGAAAAGCCTTCGACCGGATCGGGTACGCTTTACAAGGTGCAGACGGGCGCGTTCAAGCAGAAATCAAACGCGCAGGCGCTGGAAAAGAAATTGAAGGCGGCGGGCTTCGATACCTACGTCGTGAATACGGGCGGCTATTACAAAGTACAGGTGGGAGCATTCAGCAAGAAGGCGAACGCCGAAGCAATGCTTGCAAAGCTGAAAGCGGCGGGATATTCCGACGCATTTATCACGACCGGAAGCGGCGGGACGGCGGCGGCTTCCGTGAAGGCAGGAAGCAAGGTTCGCTTGAAGCAGGGCGCGAAAACCTACGACGGGAAAAGCCTTGCTTCCTTCGTGTATAACCGCGATCACGTCGTAAAGGAAATCAAGGGAGATCGTGCCGTGATTACATACGGCGGCGTGGTTGTCGCGGCGGTGAAACTGTCCGATCTAACACTTGTTTAACACACGGAAACGCACGCGCGCGTTATCAGATCGCACGCCGTGCGAATTCGTGCAATGAAAGGGGAAAATATGAAGCTATTTTCAAGGCGCGGAAAGCGTCAAAAGAAAATCCTTGCCGACGAACGTTTCGCAACAAAAACCGTTGTCGCGATCGGTATTACAACGGTGATCTTCATTGCGGCGCAGTATGTTTCTTTCCTCATTACGGGGATCGAGCAAACAACGCTGATTACATACTACTTTTCCGCCGTCGTGATCGAATGCGGCGCGCTGATGCTGAAACGGATTTCCGAAATCATCGTCGCAAGGATAAAGAAAAAAGAGAAAATCGAACCGGAAACGGATACAGACGAAAGCGAGGTTTTATAAATGATTGATCTTACACCTATTATGGAAGCTATTATCGCCCTTGTCGTCGCGGTGATTACTGCATTCGTGATCCCGTGGCTGAAAGGAAAAATCGACGCGGACAAGCTGGAGCAAATCAAATTGTGGGTAACGGTTGCCGTTGAAGCCGCCGAACAGCTTTATATCGGAACCGGACGCGGCGAAGAGAAGAAAGCATACGTCGTGAAATTCCTGCAAGAAAAAGGATTTACCCTTGATCCGGACAGCTTGGACAAGCTGATCGAAGCCGCCGTTTTCAATCTTCCGGAATATATCGGGCTGATTGAAACCGAAGGCGAACCGGATACAGAATAACACCGACAGCGCCGCCCGCGTTCCCCTTTCCGCGTCGCGGCTTTCGGCGGCGGGGCTTCCCGCTGATACAAAAATTCCCCGCGAGGGCTTCACGCCTTCGCGGGGCTTTTTTTGTTGGCTTCAAATGCGGTAAACGATATGGGCTTCTGCATTATAAATCTTGCTTCCGCCGTCGTTGAAATTATCAATCGTAATTGTAACATCTTCGACACGTTCAAGGATCGGAAGAACCTTCCGAAGATCGCTTTTGCGAATATATCCTATCATATCCCCTTCGGCAATTATGCGAACAGCGGGCGCGCCTTCGTGTTCGCATTCCTCCAGCGATCCGTCAACGCCTACGCCTTCGCTATCCTTGTAAAGCGACGCAAGAACACGCTGGCGGCTATCGAATGTAACGCCCGCAACGGGACAAGTTAGAAATTCGTGCGTTTCCGCGTATTCCTTCCGGCGCGCTTCTTCTTCGGCTTTGCGCTTCGCTTCGGCTTCTGCCCTTTCCCGTTCAGCTTCGGCGGCGGCTTGCGTCCTTTTCATCGTAACATATCCGAAAGCGCCCAGCGCGGCGGCTATGGCAATACCGCAAATTCCTTCAACGATACTTCCTTGACCGAAAAACGGTATAGAGCAAAAGAGGAACAACGCCGCAACGATCCATATAATGATCGGCTTCTTCATAGTAAACACCCTCTTTGAATTGTAAATTTTCAAGGCAGAATTTACCCATTCTGACCTTTAACACAATTATACGGCTTCCGCGCGCTAAAATCAAGAATAAAACGGAATATTTACACACCGTTTGCAAATAATCAGAATGAAGAGGGATCGCGCGGCTATGAAGATATATGATTACAACGGGAAGAAGAATATTTGCGGCGACCGATTGCGGGAAGCGCGGGTTGTCCAGCGGCTACGGCAAGAGGATTTAGCCGCAAAGATACAGACGATGGGCGTTAATATGGAGCGGGACAGCATAAGCCGAATAGAGATCGGAACGCGGTTCGTTTCCGATTTTGAATTGAAGATATTTGCAAAAGCGCTGGGCGTTTCGGTTGATTGGCTTTTAGGCGACGAATAAAGGCGGCGGGCTTCCCCGTCGCCTTTTCTGATTTTTTCTTGATTTATTTTGCAAAATTTATTGACATACTGCAATAAGTATGCTATAATTAAAACATAGAAAGGAGGTGAAGAAAATGGCGCAAGACATAGGAAAAGCCTTGCAGGAGCTTTCAAAAGCGATCGAGAATAACGAAGCGGTGGAAAGCGTTGTTATCAAAATCACTTTGAAGAAGCAAAAATCCGGCAAGGCTTCAAATCCTAAAGAAAGCAAGTAGCTTTCATAGGCAGGGAACGGGCGGGAAACCGCCCTTCCCGTAAGCCCTATTATAATATAATTTGCCCGCGATTGTCAACGGAGCGGGCGGAAAGGGGCGGAATATGGTTATTCGCAAAGAAAACAAAGAATACAAGGTTACAGAGCGGCGCGAATGCTGGGTTCTTTCCTGCACGATCGGCGGACTATCCGTGGAATATAAAGTTCCGAAGGATATTTGCGCCGATGAAGAGAAATTGCGCGCCTACGTCGAAGCGGAAGAGTTGTTTTAGAGGTGGGAACAATGGCAGAAAAGAGAAAGACAAAGACTTCTTCGGCGGTGAAGAACCGCTATAATAATCGCGTGTACGGTTCAATTATTGTGCGCGTTCCGAAAGAGATGGCGGAAGCGTTCAAAGAGAAGTGCGCCGCAACGGGAACGGCGCAAGCGCAAGTTATCAAGAAAGCGATTGAACAGTTTTTGGCGGAATAAGCGAAGCGACGGAGGGCGGCAGGATATGCCGCCCTTTTTCTTTCGTAGGAAGGGGGAACGAGAATGCACAAGCATTTGACGTGGACGGATCGCCTTAAAATCGAAAAGGCGTTGAAAGAGGGTTTGAAGCCTTGCAAAATTGCTGACCGCTTGCACGTCCATAATACGACGATATACAGAGAATTGAAGCGCGGAACATATACGCATTTGAATTCCGACTTAACAACGGAAGAACGCTATTCGCCGGAAATCGCGCAACAAAGATACGAAGAACACCTTAAAGCCAAAGGTGGCGACTTGAAGATCGGGAATGATTACGAATTAGCCGCCTTCATCGAAAAGAAGATCGGTGAAGAGGGATATTCACCCGCCGCCGTTATTGGAGAGATCAAACGGCTGGGGCTGACCTTCAAAACAGAGATCAGCGAAAAGACAATTTATAATTACATCGACAAGGGCATATTTTACGGGATCAGCCGCGAGAGCTTGCCGGAAAAAGGAAAGCGCAAGCGGAAATATGAAAAAGTGGAGAGAAAGAAAGCCGCCCGCACATCAGCGGGCGAAAGCATAGAAAACCGCGATCCGGAAATCGACGAACGAACGACCTTCGGGCATTGGGAAGGCGATTGCGTTTGTGGGAAGAAAAAGACAAAGGAAGCCTTGTTCGTCCTTTCGGAAAGGCTGACGCGAAACGAAATCATTATGAAGATACCGGATCAGACTTCCGCAAGCATCGTGGCGGCGCTGAACAAGCTGGAACGCCGATACGGAAAACGCTTTTCGCAGGTATTCAAAAGCATAACGTTTGACAACGGATCGGAATTCGCGGATTGCGCCGGAATTGAACGTTCTGTTTATGGGAAAGACCGGAAGCGGACGAAGGCTTATTACTGCCACCCTTACAGCGCATACGAGCGGGGAACGAACGAGAACATAAACAAAATGATACGGAGGTTCTTGCCGAAAGGAACAGACTTCCGGAAAGTAACCGCCGCATATATTCGCCGCGTCGAAACGTGGATCAATAACTATCCGCGCGAAATTTTAGGCTTTGCGACCGCAAGCGACTTGTTCGCCGCCCACCTTGCCGCCGCCTAAAAATATTTTTTAGTTTTTTCTGCTTTTACTCTTGACTTTTTCG
>QWCH01001649.1_pt1 | contig 32387 bp, 30 predicted proteins | sample 1972671 | NCBI WGS metagenome assembly QWCH01 (sample SAMN09866713, study PRJNA288562) | Human gut metagenome isolate term3_stool, whole genome shotgun sequencing... | isolation source: gut | host: Homo sapiens | place: USA: California
ACCGTCTCGACATGCCGTGTCTGGGGGAAGAGGTCAACGGGGCAGAATTTGGCGGTGCGCCAGCCCAGGCGGGTGAAGGCGGCGACATCGCGGGCCAGGGTCTCGGGGTCGCAGCTGACGTAGACGACACGGCGCGGCTTCATCTTGTTCACGGCGGCGATGCACTCCGGCGTGCTGCCCGCACGGGGCGGGTCGATGAACACCACATCCGGGCGCAGGCCCTCGCCTGCGGCGGCCGTCATCCATTCGGTGGCATCGGCGCAGACAAAGCGGGCGTTGGCCAGCTTGTTGCGGCGGGCGTTGGCGGCGGCGTCCTTCACGGCGGCGGGATTGCGCTCGACGCCGATGACCTGTTTTGCCTGCGGCGCAGCGCACAGGCCGATCGTTCCGATGCCACAGTAGGCATCAACGACTGTCTCACGACCGGTCAGTTTGGCGAGTTCCAACGCCTTTTTGTACAGAACTTCCGTTTGTGTGCGGTTGACCTGGTAAAAGCTGCGGGAGGAAATCGCAAACTGCGTGCCGCACAGCGTATCCAGCACAAAGCCGGGGCCGTAGAGCGTTTTTTCGCGGTTGCCCAGCACAGCGCTGGTGCGGGTAGGGTTGATGTTCTGCACGATGCTGACGACCCACGGCGCTTTTTTTCGCATCGCGGCGCAAAAATTCTTGCTGCCGGGCAGCTCGGGGCCGGGCGTGACCAGTGTGACAAGCACCTTGCCGTCGGCGGAACTGCGCAGCACCGTATGGCGCAAAAGCCCGGTGCCGCGGTCCTCGTCGTAGGCGGTCCAGCGGCAGGTGCGGGCGGCGTCCAGCACAGCGGCCAGCGTTTTGTTCAAAATATCCTCCTGCAGCAGGCAGTCCGCACCGGGCAGGACCTTGTGCGTGCCCTCGGCGTACAGGCCGCAGACGAGCTTGCCGTGCTGGGCAGCAAAGCTGGCGATAGCCTTGTTGCGATAATGCAGCGGGTCGGCCATGCCCTGCACGGCCTTGACCGGCGCAAAGCCGCCCAGCAGTTCTTGCAGGCGGGCCTGCTTTTGGGCCAGTTGTTCCCGGTAGGGCATGGCCAGCAGCGGACATCCACCGCATTTTTTGGTAAAATTCAGGCAGGTAGTGGTCATGGGGATGGACCTTTCTTTAATGATTCGTTTAAACATAGCAGGGGCCGCATATATGCGGCCCCTACACAAATGCTTGCGTACTATGCTATAATGGTATACAGAGCAAATCAAAAATGGGGGTATTGACTATGAACGTACTACTGATCAACGGCAGCCCGCACAAAAACGGCTGCACAAACGCGGCACTGGCCGAGGTGGCCAAGACGCTGAACGAAGCGGGCATCGAAACGACGATCTTCCACATCGGCGCGGCCCCGGTGGGCGGCTGTGTAAGCTGCGGCGGCTGCGGCAAGGCGGGCAAATGCGTCTTTGGCGGGCCGGTGGCCGACGTGCTGCCGCTGGTGGAAAAGGCTGACGGCATCGTGTTTGGTGCACCGGTACATTACGCCACGGCGGCGGCCAGTATGCTGGGCTTTATGCACCGGCTGGCCATCAGCGGCGGGAAGTACCTGCGCCACAAGCCTGCCGCAGTCGTCACCAGTGCCCGCCGCGCTGGTACGACCACCGCACTGGAAGCGATGGAGAAGGTACCGCAGTTCTTTGAGATGCCGCTCATCAGCTCAACCTACTGGCCGATGGTCCATGGCGGCAAGGCCGAGGACGTGCTCTCCGACGAGGAAGGCTTGCAGATTATGCGCAACCTGGGCCGCAACATGGCGTGGATACTCAAGTGCATCGAGGCTGGTAAGGCTGCGAGGATCGTGGCCCCGACGGCGGAGAATGATAAGCGGACGAATTTTATAAGGTAAAGTTGGTTTTTGCGGGAAGGCGGCAAAGCCCTTCCGGTCATCGCTATCACCAGACCGCCTCCCCTGTGAGGGGAGGCTTTTTTCGCGGGCTTTGCCTCTTTGCCTTTACGCCAAGCTTTTACTTCTCCCGCCGTTCACGTCCTCCTCAGTCACGGCGTTGGTCGTGGTGTCGGCCGTGTGGGCGTTTTCGGGTGCATGGCCGGTGGGCCAGACATCCTGCAAAAGGTCCAGAATCGGCTCATAGTCGCTGGTGCGGGCGGCGGCGGTCACATAGACCGTCTCACCGCAGTCGTAGTCGATCTGCGCAAAAATCGTCTGATAGCTGCCGCAGTCGTAGCGCACAGCCTCCACAGCGGCATCGGGCACAGTAAAACCAAAATCATACTTGACCGTGCCGGTGGTCTCTTCCAGCTCCTGGCCGGACTGGGTCAGAAAGTCCGTGTAGACGTCGGTCTTTTGCAACAGCACCACCGTGTAGCTCAGCTGATTGCCCGACGTCAGAGACAGGGTGTCGTCCTGCGCCATGACCGGCTGTTCCCACTGGTTCTGGTCGTAGACAACGGTCACGCCGTTGCCGCCGTCGCACTGGGCATAGTCCGGCTCGTCGCTTTTCACAAAGCTGTCGCCGCCGTAAAGGTAGAGCATCACATCCTGAAAGCTGCACCCGGTCAGGGTCAGCGCAGTCACAGCGGCCAGAGCGGTCGCAGCAAGTTTTTTCATATTACGTTCCTTTTACAAAAGCATAATGGCGTAAAACCCCAGCGCAGACGCCGCAAGTACAAAGGCGTTCCAGCCCAGTACGGAAAACACTGTGCCGAAGGCCAGGCCCGCCAGCACGTCGCTGACATAGTGTACCCCGGTCACGACGCGGCAGACCGCAATGACCACCGCCAGCACGGCCAGTGCCAGCCCCCAGGGCTGATACACGTACCACGCCGCCCCGGCGATGGCCGCTGCCGAGAAGCAGTGGCGGCTGGGCATACTCTGCCCGGCCTTATCCTTGGGGAAAAGCGGCGTGAACCCCAACGCTGTGTAGGGGCGCGGGCGGTCAATGACCTTGCGAACCAGCGTCCCAACCAGGAACGCCGCCGCCGGTACGACGAGCGCGGGCCAGAACTGCCCCATGCGGTGCCAGGCCAGCCAGGCCAGCATACCGAGATAACTCAGGTAGACCAGCGCCACCGCGCCGCGGCTGACGACCCGCAGCGCCATTTTAGCGACGGGTCTGGCGTTGAACCACCCGATAACGGCGCGGTACTGTTCAGCATTCATAGGGGCATCCTCCCACTAATAATAATACAGTATAAGAATAACATTCTTGAAAAGGGTTGTCAAACCGTGGGGGAAATGTTTATAATAAGTTTAGTTCTACATCAGGAGGTATCCCCTTTTGTTTGGTTTTGCAAACGGGCTGCTGCTGCTTTTGCTGGCGGCGGCTGTGATAGATTTTGCCCCGGTGGTGCGGCGGCGCTTGTCCCCTGCCAGCTGGTGGAATGACGAGCGGCTGCTGTTCACCCCGCGCGGCGGCGATTTGCGCCAAAAATACGGTGCATGGGCGTTTTTGCTTGGTGTGATGGTGTACGAGTTCCTTGTCGTATTCAACAACAGCATGGCGCGGGAGAACTGGCCCTGGCTGCAAACGAGGGTCTCCCCGGTGCTGGACTGGGTCATCTACCTGTGCTTCGGGGCAAAAATTTTACTGGGTACAAAGTACAATGGCCGCAGCATTTTGTGCGCCGGTATGCTGTATTTTGTGGCGCGTTGGGTCTATTTCAACGGCCAGAACATCTGGTGGCTGGGCCTGTGCGTGGCGCTGCTGGCCGCCAAGGATGTGCCGCTGCGCCGTGTGATGAAAGCGTTTTTGGCCAGCGGCGTGCCCACGCTGGCACTGGTGCAGGTGCTACACTTTGCGGGCATCATTGCACCCAACGCCGCCAGTGAGCGCGACGGCAGTTACCGGCTCATGTTCGGGTACGGCCACCCCAACACCTTCGGCGGGGTGGTGTTCGGCCTGCTGCTGGCCTGGGTGCTGCTGCGCCGTGCCCGGCTGACCTGGGTCGAGCTGGGCGGTCTGACCGCCGTGGGTGTGTTTTTGATGGTAGCGCCCAAGAGCCGTTCGTCAGCGCTGTGTACGTGTTTATTGGTGTTGCTGCTGGCGCTTGCCAAGCTGTGCACCCGCAAAGGCCCGCGCCCGGCCGGGCGGCTGGCGGCTGGCGGCTGTGCGGCGCTGGTGCCGTTGCTGGCGGCGGTCAGCTATATTCTGCCGCTGTTCGTCGTAAAAATCGGGCCGTGGGCGAACGATATCGGCCCCGGCTGGCTGAAAAAGCTCGACGATCTGCTGACCTGCCGCATTTCGCTGGCATGGGCGGCCTACCGGATGTTCGACATAAAAATTGCGGGCCAATTCTTACAGGAATGGCCCGCGCTGGACAATATTTTTGTGTATCTGCTCTACCTGACCGGCCCGGTCATGGTCGTTCTGGTCTGCGCACTGATGATGGCGGCCCTGTACGGCTACGCCCGGCGCGGCGCGTGGCAGACTGTGGCGTGCCTGGTCACGATGCTGGCCTACGGCTACATGGAGAGCCAGATCATCCACCTGACCAGCGACCCTGCCGTGCTGCTGCTGTGCGGTGCGGTGTTCGCACTGCCGAGGGATAAGTGGATGTTTGAAGATGAGTAAAAGGCTTCTCCCGCGGGAGAAGCTGTCCGCGAAACGGACTGATGAGGAGCGGCATTGCCAATATTGCCCTCTAAATAGGTAGTAAGACGAACGTGCCCCTCATCCGGCCTCGCTTTGCTCGGCCACCTTCCCCCGATGGGGGAAGGCTTTTTGTTTAATCCTCCGGGAACGCATCTGCTGAAATTTCCACGGTCTCCCCTTCCTCCAACGCGGCGTCGGCGCTGGCTTTGGCGGCGGTGACAAGGCCCGTCACTTCACCCGACGGCTTTTGCAGCAGGTAAGCCCCCACGGCCTTGGCCTTGTAGACCAGCAGCACGCAGTAAGTGTCGTGGTCGCCGGTGGAAAGCTGCGGGCAAAGCACCGTCCACTTTTCCACCGTTTTACCCTTGTAGTCGGCCAGATCCATGCCGCTTTCCTGTACGATCTGGTTGAACGCCGTGAAACTGTCGTCCCACTTTTTGGGAATCTTCACTTTGTCCACGGCGGCACTGGCAAGGTCGGTGTCAAAGCCGTAGCCGGTAAAGTAGGTGCCGATGTCCTGGGTCGTCTCGATGCCCGGCACCGCCGCAGCCGACACCGTGACCGCCCCGCCGGTAAAATGCACCGCCGCAGCCACCGTGCCGCACAGGCACACCGCGCACAGGGCCAGCGCCCCGGCCTGCCGCAGACCCGGTTTGGTAACAGTAAATAAAAACATAAACGCAGCCCCCTCACACATTGTCAATGCAATGTATGCGGGGGCTGCGGCGTTTATGCGGTTATCGTGCATGAATTGCGGGCGCCTATGGAATGCGCCCCTACGGCACAGCGGTTACTCCCGGTATTTCTGCTTTGGCGCGTACCACTGGAAGATAACGGCGTCGTTCTCCGCTTCCAGCTTGGCGGTGTCATGCTCGGGCAGGGCCGTCCACATGACCATCATAGCGCCCAAGGCCGCATTGAGCTTCACGGCCCAGTTGCGCTTGGCAGGGCACCAGGCGATGAAATCCGGCCGCCCCAAAAAATTGCCGAACAGGTGGGAGAACGCAAACGCCGGGACGGCGTGCGTTCCATCCTTGCGGTAGCTCTGGTAGCTGTCGGCCAGCTGGCCGCGCAGGATATCCGGGGCCTGCCGCCGCACAATGCCCACGACGCGGGGGTCAAAGCTCTCGATGCAGTAGGGGCCGGGGTAGGCTTTCAGCTCGGCGATCGTGGCGCGGCAAAGCTCTTCCAGGTAGGTCTTGCTGTACTCGGCGCGGCTCTTGATCTCCACGATCAACGGCGTGTCGGGGTTTGTTTCGGCCACAGTGCGCAGCATATCGGCAAACAGCGGCGGGTGCTCGTTGCTGCCCGCCAGCGGCTGTGCCGAGAAGTCAGCCCAATCCATATCATGTACGAAGCCCTTGGCCGGGGTCATGCGGTCCAGCGTGTCATCGTGGAACACCACCAGCCGCCGGTCCGACGTAAACTGCACATCCAGCTCGATGCCGTAGCCATTCTGCGCGGCGGCGGCAAAGGCGGGCAGGCTGTTTTCCGGCGGGCGCTGATCCTTGCCAAAGTAGCCGCGGTGGGCACAGTTATGCCCCACAAACGGCGCACGCAGGGCATCCCTGCGTTTATTCGGCCAGACGGCGAACAGCACCAGCAGCACCAAAATCAACACAATGCAAAGCAGGATTTTCATAAGTAGTCACTCTCCTGCCGTCATTGTACCGCGCCGCGCGGCAAAATGCAACCGCCGTTTGCAGATTTTACGATTTTTCGCGCCGCACCATCGGCAGGTCCGGCATGGTGTCATATTGTATAATGCTGTCCAGCATGGCCGCAAAGCCCCGCGGGTCTGGGCAATCTCCGCAACCGTGGTGTCGGTCTCCATCAGCAGCTTGCAGGCCGATTGCAACCGCACGGTGCGCAGATACTCCGTGGGTGTCGTGTGTAGGCAGGTCTGGAGCTCACTGCAATAGCCCGCGGCGGCGATTTGCGGCGGGAGCTTCCTCAGGAGAGCCTTTCGGGATTTCATATTCCTATTCTATCACACTTTTGTAAATTTTTTTCGATTTTTTCACAATTCTTCCACTCTTGCGTTGTATTGTGGTAAAATAGAAATGGAGAAAGCAGCAAGGAGGTCTTTTCCCATGGCAAAAATTCTGATCGTTGACGATGAGCCGCGTATCCGTGACCTCATCCGTGAGCATCTGCAATATGCCGGTTTCACCTGCGAGGAAGCCGGTGACGGCACCGCTGCCCTCAGTGCGTTGAGCCAAGGCGGCATTGACCTGGTGATTTTGGACATTATGATGCCGTTTATGGACGGCATGACCTGCCTGCGGGAGATGCGCACCCGCAAGATCATGACCCCGGTCATCATGCTGACCGCCCGCAGTGAGGAGTACGACAAGCTGGCAGGCCTGGAAAGCGGTGCCGACGATTACGTTGTCAAACCCTTCTCCCCGCGGGAGCTGGTGGCCCGCGTCAAGGCCGTGCTGGCCCGCACGATGCCCAAACCGGCCGAGGACTCCGGCAGCTACACCTTTGGCGACCTGCACATCGACACGGCCAGCCACAGCGTGAAAGTAGCCGGGCAGGAGGCCCCGCTGACCCCCAAGGAGTTTGACCTGCTGGTGTTCCTCGTCAGCAACAAGGGCATTGCCCTGAGCCGCGAGAAGATTTTGCAAAAGGTCTGGAACTACGACTATTACGGCGAGGACCGCACCGTGGACACCCACGTCAAAATGCTGCGCAGCCACCTTGGCCCCTGCCGCAAATACATCACCACCGTATGGGGCATCGGGTACAAATTCGACCCGGATACGCTATGAGAAAACCCAACACACCTAAAAAGCCCTTTGCATTAAGCATCCGCTGGCAGCTGATGCTGTTTATCGGCGGCATTACACTGTTTACGCTGCTGCTGGTGTGGGGCATCATCACCTACGCGCTGGCACCGCAGTACAACCGCAATATCCGCAATAAGCTGGACGCCAAAGCGGCGGCCATCACGGCGCTGATCGACCAGTCGGACAGCGCGATCTCCAACCGAAGCTATCTGGGCCTGACGCTGAACGAGGATTTCTGGGACGGCGTCAGCGAGACGTTCCAGGACAAAAAAATCAATGTGGACAGCTGCTGCGTTGATTTTTCCGACACAACGCTGCGCTGCCTGAAAGCCTACGAGAGCATGTACCCCTGCCTGCTGCACGAGAGTACCGGTGCGTTTGACGGCGCGTTCGGCTACAATGTGGACACCCATGTAGCCATTCAGCTGCGGCAAAAGCTGTTCCAGAACGGTGAGCTGTACCAGATCGTGAAGGTCGGTTCCACCATGCAGATGTGCGTGGGGCGGCTCTCGGCAGACGGCCAGTACGGCGTCATCGTCTCCACAAGTCTGGCACAGATTACCACCGCCGCCGAGGTGTTGCGGTCGATTTTGGGCCCTGTGGCACTGCTTCTGCTGGTGCTTGACCTGCTGTTGGCCATGCTGTTCAGCCGTTGGTTCACCAACCCCATCCGCAAGCTGTCCAACGGCGCACAGGAGATCGCAGCGGGCAACTATGACGTTGCCATCAAGGTGGAGCATCGCGATGAAATCGGACGTCTGGCCGAGGATTTCAACCATATGGCCGCCGAGGTCAAGCGCAGCGCCCAGCTGGAAAAGGACATTCTCGCCAACGTCAGCCACGACCTGCGCACGCCGCTGACCCTGATAAAGGGTTACGCCGAGACGGTGCGCGACCTGACCGGCAGTGACGATGCCAAGCGCACTGAGCAATGCAACATTATTGTTGATGAGACGGATCGCCTCTCGACGCTGGTAAACAGCGTGATGGAACTGAGCAAAGTGCAGAGCGGCGCGGAAAAGCCGAATCTTGTTGACTTTGACATGAGCGAGCTTTGCTTTGAAGTGGCGGGCCGCTACGATGCACTGTGCGACAAAAATCACTGGAAGCTCGACTTGCAGGCCGACGACGCCTGCCCGGTGAGCGCTGACCCCGCCATGATGGAGCGGGTGCTGCACAACCTGCTGGGCAATGCGTTCCACCACATCGGTGCGGACGGCGTCGTGGTGCTGCGGGCCATCCCGCAGGAAAAGGGCTGCCGCATTGAAATTGAGGACCATGGCCCCGGTATCCCGCCAGAGGATTTACCCTACATCTTTGACCGCTATTACCGCGCCCGCCAGGACAGCGGCCGCACCGGCACCGGCCTGGGCCTGTCCATCACCAAAGCCATCTTGCAGCAACACGGCTTTGCCTTCGGTGTCAACAGCGCCGTCGGGAAAGGGTCAACGTTCTGGTTCGAGATGGTGGATACGAGAAACAAATAACTGTCAACCGTAGGGGCCGGATATGTCCGGTCCTCAACTTACCCGTAAGCAGCATCTGCCGATACAGCCGCGGGCCGGGCACGACCGACCCCCACAGCACCCCAAAAAGGAGGCCCCCACATGGAAAACGTAAACGCCAAAATGGATGAGCAGCTGAAAGCCCGCGTGGACGATTTGACGCGCTCCAACGATGAAAACCGTGACGGCAAGCTGGATGCTGCCGACCTGAAAGCCCAGTTGAACCGCATTGAGGCCCAGCTGGAGCTGCAAGACCGGCAGAACCGCGGCATTATCGCCAACCAGCGCAAGCGGATGCTTTTAAGCGTCGTGCTGGTGGTCGTGATTTTGGCGGCGCTGGCGTTTTTCGGCTGGCGGATGAATATTGCCTACAACAACGTCATGGATGCCTGCAGCCGCGTCAACGACCTGGCCGACACGGTGAACACGAGCCTTGCCACGCTGGACCAGAGCGAGCTGGACGCCATGATGCAGGACCTTCCGGAAATCACCGACCAGTTGAAAAAAATCGACGTGGACGCGCTGAACAATGCCCTGACCCAGCTACCCGCCCTGATGGACACCGTGAACAGTCTGCAATCCCAGGTGCAGAGCATCGTGAATCTGTTCAGCGGGTTAAGTTCCGTGTTTGGACGGTAAGGTAAGCCAAAAATAACCAGCGCCCCGCAGGCTGCAATGCCCGCGGGGCGCTGTTGTTTATATTGCGTAATGGTAGTACGCCCACCTTGGCGTGCCGTCCTCGGTGTAAATTGTCCCGCAGCGCACAAAGCCGCAGGCTTCCAGCGTGTGCTGCATATAGGTGTTGTCGGCGTGGGTATCGGCGCGTACCGGCAGGCCCTGCCGTAAACACCACTGCACGCACAAGCGCCCGATGCCGCCCACGTGCCCCGCCGACGCCAGACGATGGATCGTCGCGTAGGGTACATCCTCGGGCCAGGCACCGTCCTCGATGTGATGGTAGGTGGGGTCGTCGCCGGGTATCAGGCAGAACACCGCCTGAATGGCCCCCTCCCCCATCACCACATGGCAGACGCCGCGCTCGATTTCAGCGGCCAGGCGGGCTTCACCGGGGTAGCCTGCGTGCCATTGGGTAGGGTTGCCGTGGGTCTGCATGAAGGCCCGGGCGTTTGTGTATAACTGCATCAGTTCCGGCAACTCGGCGGTTGTTGCCGCGCGGACGGTCAATTCCATAGACAGCACTCCTTAAATAATACCCGCAAAGTATATCACATTTCATCCCGGTGCACAATCACTGAAACTGCGGCGGCTTACCGCTTTTTTGATATTTTTCTTGCATCCGGCCCCTGTGTGTGCTACACTGTATCTGCAAAGTTAGAAGAGCCAAACTTTTAGACAAAAGAGGATTGTAAAATGACACTGGCAGAACTAAAAGTTGGGCAGGATGCTGTGCTGCGCACGATTGGCGGGCAGGGCGAACTGCGTCATCACCTGTTGGATATGGGGCTGACCCCCGGCACCGAAGTGACCTTGCGCAAGGTCGCACCGATGGGCGACCCTATCGAGGTGGAGCTGCGTGGGTATGAGCTGACCCTGCGCCTGGCAGACGCCGCGAAAATTGAAGTGGAAAATATCCACGAAACGGATCGCGCCGCCCGCAGTGAGCAGCGGCACACCCCTGTCCCCCACCCAGGTGTAGGCGAACTGCGCAAGGCCCCCAGCTATCATGACCGCAAGAATGGTTCGGAGATTGCCAAGGGCCGCCCGCTGCGCTTTGCCCTGGCCGGCAACCAGAACTGCGGTAAAACGACACTTTTCAACCAGCTTACCGGCTCCAATCAGCACGTCGGCAACTTTCCCGGTGTGACGGTGGACCGCAAGGACGGCGTTATCCGCGGCCACAGTGAGGCCACCGTCACCGATCTGCCGGGTATCTATTCCCTGTCGCCTTATTCCAGCGAGGAGATCGTCACGCGCGATTTTTTGCTGAACACGCACCCGGATGGCATCATTAACATCGTAGATGCGTCAAACATTGAGCGGAACCTGTACCTGACCATGCAGCTGATGGAGCTGAATATCCCGCTGGTGCTGGCGCTAAATATGATGGACGAAGTCCGCGCCAATGGCGGCACGGTCATGGTCAACGAGCTGGAGGAACTGCTCGGCGTTCCGGTCGTGCCCATCTCTGCCGCCAAAAACGAGGGTATTGACGAACTGGTCGAACACGCCTTGCATGTAGCCCGCCACCGCGAGACGCCCGGCCGCATCGACTTTTGCGATGCTGGCGACGGCAAGGGCGGCGCGGTGCATCGCTGTATCCATGCTGTGAACCATTTGATTGAAGATCACGCCGCCCGCGCGGGCCTGCCTGTGCGCTTTTCCGCGACCAAACTTGTGGAGGGCGATCCGCTGATTGAAAAAGCGCTGGATTTGGATGAGAACGAGAAGGAACTGCTGGGCCACACGATTGCCGAGCTGGAAAGTGAAACCGGGCTGGATCGTGAGGCTGCCCTGGCCGATATGCGGTTCAACTTCATTGAACGCCTGTGTGAAAAAACCGTTGTGCGCCCCGGCGAAAGCCGCGAGCACAAGCGCAGCGTAGCAATCGACAAGATACTTACCGGCAAATATACGGCTCTGCCATGCTTTATCGGCATTATGGCGCTGGTGTTCTGGCTGACCTTCGGTGTGATCGGTGCAGGTTTATCCGACCTTTTGACCCTGGGCATCGATGCCGTGACAAATTTGACTGACCGTGCGCTGACCGCTTACGGCATCAACCCGGTCGTACATAGCCTTGTCATTGACGGCGTGTTTGCCGGTGTAGGCAGTGTGCTGAGCTTCTTGCCGGTTATTGTCACACTGTTCTTCTTCCTTTCGATCCTGGAGGACACCGGCTACATGGCCCGCGTTGCCTTCGTTATGGATCAGCTGCTGCGCCGTATCGGCCTTTCCGGTCGCAGCTTTGTTCCCATGCTGATTGGCTTTGGCTGTTCTGTACCGGCCATCATGGCGACCCGCACATTGTCCAGTGACCGCGACCGCAAAATGACGATTCTACTCACACCGTTCATGAGTTGTTCGGCCAAGTTGCCCATCTATGCGCTGTTCACAACGGCGTTTTTCCCGCGGCAGTACCGGGCCCTTGTCATGATCGGGCTGTACCTGACCGGCATTGTGTGCGGAATTTTGTACGCCATCCTGTTAAAATTCACCAAATACAAAGGTGAGCCGGTTCCCTTTGTCATGGAGCTGCCCAACTACCGTTTTCCCTCTGCGCGCAGTGTCGGCCAGTTGATTTGGGAGAAAGCCCGAGACTTTTTGCAAAAGGCATTCACCATTATTTTTGTTGCCACGGTGCTTATCTGGTTCCTGCAAACATTTGATGCACGGCTCAATGTAGCCGCCACCCCGGACGCCAGCCTGCTGGCGGGCATCGGCAGCTTTATTGCCCCCATTTTTAAACCGCTCGGCTTTGGCGACTGGCGCGTTTCGACGGCTCTTATCACCGGTTTTACCGCAAAAGAGAGCGTTGTTTCCACCCTGACCGTGCTGCTGGGCGGCGATACCACTGCGCTGGCTACGCTGTTTACGCCGTTCACGGCAATCGTATTCCTGGTATTTACCTTGCTGTATACGCCCTGTGTGGCCGCCATTGCGGCTGTCAAGCGTGAGCTGGGCGGTGCCAAGGCTGCTGCCGGAGTGGTTTTGATGCAATGTGCTATTGCATGGGGCGTGGCATTTGTGGTACACTGTGTAGGCAGTTTACTAGGTTTTGTGTAACACAATACAATAAATCGAGGTATCCTACATGGAAAGTGTCATTGTTGTTGTAATTATTTTTGTTTTGCTGGCGCTGGCGATCCTGTTTATCTGCCAGAACGGCGGCTGGCAGGGAGGCTGCGGCGGCAACTGCGCAGGCTGCCACAATAAATGCGCCGAGGGCGAGAAGAAAAAGAAGTAACGCACTTGTAAAGGCTTTCCCCGCGGGGAAAGCCTTTTTCAAATGGCTCTGTTTTCCCATCTTGTTTTCCTTTCCGGGTTTCGCGTTTCTACTCCCCTATGCTTAAATCCTATTCTCCTGCCCGGCCTTTTTTCTTGCTGCCAAGGTTGCACAATCCGTCAAAACCGGGTATACTATTTATATCTATATTTTGGGGGAGGTTCTGCCCATGAAAGCCGATAAATACCGCTTTGACGGCTCCCGCGCCTGTGATCTGCGCGCGCTGTCCTGCGATGGCAAGGACGACGCGCCTGACAAGGACGAAATTATAGCCAAAACGGCCGAGAATCTGCAAAAAATGGCCGCTTTGCAGGACGCCTTTTACGCCGATGGGCGCGAAGGGCTTATCATTGTTTTGCAGGCGCTGGACGCCGCAGGCAAGGACGGCACGGTCAAACACGTTATGTCCGGGCTGAACCCCCAGGGCGTGCAGGTCACGAGCTTTAAACAGCCCAACAGCGAGGAATTGAAGCACGACTTCCTCTGGCGCATCAACAAAGCGCTGCCTCCGCGCGGGACCATCGCCATCTTCAACCGCAGCTATTATGAGGATGTGCTTGTGGTGCAGGTACACGACCTGCAAAAGACTTACCAGATGGCCGACCGCGTGCTGGGCGAGAGCAAAAAGGCATTTTTTAAAAAGCGCTACCGCCAGATCAGAAATTATGAGGAGTATCTTTTTGACAACAGCTACCGCATTGTGAAAATTTTCCTCAACATCTCCAAGAAAGAGCAGAAAAAGCGGTTTTTGGAGCGCATCGACAACCCGGCCAAGAACTGGAAATTCTCGTCCAGCGATCTGGCCGAGCGGGCGCATTTTGACGAATACCTGGACGTATACGCGGACGTCATCGACGCCACCGCCACGCCGGAAAGCCCCTGGTATGCGCTGCCCGCCGACCGCAAGTGGTACACCCGTTATCTGGTCAGTGAAATTGTGCTGGACGCTTTGCAGCAGTGCAGCCACGCCTACCCGCAGCTGGACGCCGCCGCACAGGCCGCGCTCAAGGACTGCCGCACCCAACTGGAGGCCGAGTGATGCCGCCTATCCGTGTTTTGCAGATCATGCCCGCCATGGACGCCGGCGGAATGGAGACGTTCGTCATGAACGTATACCGCACCATCGACCGCGAAAAGGTCCAGTTTGATTTCCTCTACCATTACGATAAGCCGTGCTTTTTTGACGATGAGATACGTGCCCTGGGCGGCCGTATTTACAAGTTGACCGTCCGGCAGGACAATAACATTCCCCGCTACCTGCGCGCGCTGCGCACCCTGTTTGCCGCCCACCCGGAGTGGCGCATCATCCACGGCCATTACAGCGGGTTTGGGATGTTTTATAACCCTGTGGCCAAGCGGGTGGGCATCCCGGTACGGTGCGGCCACAGCCACAACACTGCCTATGAGCCGAACCTGGTGGGCCAGCTGGACCGCGTCATGAGCAGCTTTTTCCGCTTTGGCCTGACCGACCGCTTCGCCTGCAGCGAGAAAGCCGGGCAGATGCTGTACGGCAAAGCGCCGTTTACCGTAGTGCCCAACGGCATTGACACGGCGCGATTTGCCGCCCGCGATGCCCAGCGCCGCGCCCTTTTGCGGGGTGAGCTGGGCGTGACCGACCAGGAGATTTTGTTCGGCCACGTGGGGCGGTTTTCGGCCCAGAAAAACCACCCCGGACTGCTGAAAATTTTTGCCGCAGTGCGTACACGTCTGCCCAAGGCGCGGCTGGTGCTGCTGGGCGGCGGTGAACCTGCCTACGTGGAAAAAATGCAAAACCTGGCCGCCGAGCTGGGCCTGGGCGACAGCGTGATTTTTGCCGGTGTGCGAAGCAATATGCAAAGTTTTTATGATGCTATGGACGCCTTTATGCTGCCCAGCCTGTTTGAGGGACTTCCCGTCGTGCTGGTGGAAGCCCAGACCGCGGGCCTGCCCTGCTTTGTGTCTGACACGGTGGACGCGGGCGCGGCCTTTACCGACCGGGTGAAATTTTTACCGCTGAACGATGTTTCCGTCTGGGCAAATACAATCGCGGCGGCATCTTTCCGCCGTGACCCACAGGCGCGGGAAAAGGCCGTGAAGGCTGGGTATGATATCCACACCAGCGCCCAAGTGCTGCAACAATTTTACCTGCGCCGCTATGCCGAGGTGACGAAATGAAGCCCTGCGAGATTGCAGTCATTGTGCCGGTACATAACGCGGCGGCGTTTTTGACCGCCTGCACCGATGCCATTGCCGCACAAAAATTTGACGCCTTTCGGTGCATTTTGGTGGACGACGGCTCCACGGACGGTTCCCCCGCCCTGTGCGATGCCATTGCGGCAGGCGACCAGCGGTTTGTGGCCATGCACCAGCCCAACAGCGGTGTCTGCGCGGCCCGTACAGCCGGACTGCGCCGCGCCCAAGAGCTGTGCGCACGGTGGTATGCCTTTTGCGACGCGGACGATCTGTATCACCCGGAACTGCTGGACACGCTGTACGCCGCCGTGACCAACAGCGGTCTGCCGCTGGCCTGCTGCCGCTATGACACATTTACCGACGCTGCACCGACAAATTCTGCCGTACCGTCCAACTGTAAGATCCTGCGCAGCCCCGCGCATCTGGACGCGCTGCTGCATGACCACGCCGTGGACTACGGCCTGTGGAACAAGCTGTTCTCGGCCGATTTGCTGACCGAGGAAATGCTGGACAACGGCCTGGCCTATAACGAAGATTTATTGGCGAACTGGCGTGCATTTTTGGCAGCACCAGGGTGTGCCTACTGCGATTTTGCAGGCTACCACTACCGCCAGCACGCGGCCAGCGCCAGCCACCGCGCCCTGCCGCCGCAGAGCATCGACGACCAGCGCCGCGCCGCTGCTGAGATACGCGCAACCGCCCCCGACGCCCTGCGCGAGAGCGTGAACGCCTTTTATTATGAAAAGCTCGTCTACCTGGCCAGCATGATTTTACGCCGTGCCAACGCCGACGATTACCGTACCCAGCTGTGTGAGCTAAAGGTGGCGATTGCAGCCGGGGAAAAGGACCCCCAGTTGGGCCGCAACCCGCAGCTGCCGCGCAGCATACAGCTTGCGGCATTTTTGACGCTGCACGCGCCGCATTTGTGGCGGTGGACGTGCCAAAATTTCTTGAAGGACCGACAATAAATGCGCATTTTATTCGTACTGGACCGGGTGGAGAACGCCGCCAGCGCTAACGCCCTGATGGGGTTCCGACTGGCGGAACAGCTGGTTGCCCGAGGCCACTCCGTACATATTTTGACCTTGTGGGACGGCCTGCACACCCCGCCTGCCCCGCCGGAAAGGGTCGTGCAGCATCTGCTGGCCTTTGCCGACGAGCGCCTGATGAATGAGGCGCTGGAAAACGGCCGCAGAGGCGGCACGTCGGTACCGCTGCGGCTGGCCCGGCTGGCCGCCCACCCCACGGCTGTGGCGGCAGCGTTCCGCCAGCTGGTGCTGAAAAGACCCCGCCGCACCGTGGATACGCAGCGAGAAATCGAGCGGCTGGACGCGGAATTTCACTATGACGCCGTCTGTGCTGTCTGTGCGCCCTACCGCGCGGCCTTTGCGCTGGAGGAGGCGTCCATCGGCGGTAAAAAGTACCTGTGGCAGCTAGACCCCTACGCCAGCAACCGGGACTACACGGCTCCGGGCGGCTTTGCAAGGGAGGGTCGGCTGCTGGACGCGCTGGATGGGACCTTCATCACGCCGCAGGCCGTGCCCGACTATGCCGACGATGCCCCGCTGGCGAACTGGTGCGAAAAGACCCATGTGTTGGGCTTCCCGACGCTGCTACCGCGGGAGTGCCGCGCGGAAGAACACAACGATATGCGGTGCGTTTTCTGCGGCAGCTTGTACCCGGAACTGCGGGAGCCGCACTTTGCGGCGGCATTGTTCAGCGCCCTGCCCGGCACAGACGTGACCCTGACGATGGCAGGCGGCGGCTGGGAGCGGTTCGCCGCCGATGCCGCCCAGCTGGCGGACAAAATGGGCGCAAGATTTGTGCGCCCGGGGATGCTCTCGCCCGCCGACGCCGACGCACTGGAAAACAGCGCGGATGTTCTGGTGAGCCTGGGCAACGCCTACGACAATCAGATGCCGAGCAAGCTGTTCGGCTATTTTGCCACCGGAAAGCCGGTCTTGCACCTGGCCGTGAGCGAGAGTGACCCCACCTTGCCCTACCTGGCCCGCTACCCACTGGCACTGGTGCTGCACGCGGGGGAAGGCGTGACGCCTGGCGTAGTGGCAAAACTGGACAAGTGGCTGCATGATGTAAAGGGAAAACATCTGCCGTTCGCCGAGGTGGCGAAGCTCTACCCAGAGTTTACGCCCGAAAAGGTGGCGGAGGCGTTTTTGCGGGGAATGTGATAGTAACGCCCTAGTGCAACCGTAGGGGCGGGGCTCTGCTCCGCCCGTGCCCATTTGCCGTGTGACAGGCTTTCCGGGAAAAGGGATACCATCGAAAGGCTTCCGGGTGGAGCAGAGCCCCGTCCCTAGCCTGGCAATCATTTTGGTTATAGAAGGAGCACCCCATGCACATTCTCTGGCTTGTAAAAACGACGCTGCCGCAGGCGGCGGTGGCGTGCGGACTGGCAGGGGCCAGCGACGTGAGCGGCAGCTGGCTGACCGGCCAGCTGGCCGCACTGCGCACCCACGCCGATCTGCACCTGACGGTGCTCTGCGTCGGCAAGGCCGATGCCAGCGGCGCAGCGGACGGCGTGGACTACCGCATCGTGGTCGATGCCGCCGCCTTTGCGCCGTTTTTGCAGGCCGGGGCGTTTGACCTTGTGCACATCTGGGGCACCGAGTACGATGCCGCCGCCGTGATGGCCGACGCCGCCCGGGCGCAAAACCTGCCGGTGCTGTTCAGCATCCAGGGTGTCATGCGGGACTGCGCCGCCCACCTGTGCGACGGCGTGCCCGACGCCTACCGACATTCGGGCGCAGTGTGGCACGCCATTGACCGAGCCGTGCCCGGGGAGCTGTTGGACAATATGCAAGCAAATTTTGACGCACTGGCGGCAAAAGAAGCAGATCTGCTGCACGATGCCCGCCATGTGACCGGCCGCACAGGTTTCGACCGTGCCGTCTGCGCCACCTTGGCCCCGAGCGCCCGCTACTACCCCTGCAACGAAACACTGCGCCCGCTGTTTTACACCGGCACGCTCTGGCACGCGCGGGAGTTTGCCGCCGCGCCGGTGCTGTTTCTGCCCCAAGGCAACTACCCGCTGAAAAATCTGCACACCGTCATCAAGGCGCTGCCCGCCGTGCTGGCCCAATACGGCAACGCCCAGCTGCAAATTGCGGGCTGGCCCCCGCTGGACAAAGGCCCGCTGCTGCGCCCGGTCATCGACCGGATGTTTCCTTACAAGTTCTACTGCAAGCGGCTGGCCGCGCAGCTGGGCGTGGCGGGGCACATCCACTACACCGGCCCGCTGGACGCCTCCGCCATGCGCCAGGCGTATCTGGAGTCCGACGTTTTCCTGCTGCCGTCCAGCTGCGAGAACAGCCCCAACAGCCTGGGCGAAGCCATGCTGCTGGGCCTGCCCTGCGTGGCCGCCGCCGTGGGGGGGATTCCCTCAATGCTGGAAGATGGCCGCGAGGGCTATCTGTACGGCGACGCGCTGGATGAAAAAGCGCTGGCCAACGCAATCCTGCGTGTGCTGCAAAGCCCAGACGGCGGCACGGCCATGGGCCAGGCCGCCCGCGCCCGGGCGCTGCAGACCCACGACGCCGCCCGCAACGCCGATGATTTGATACATATCTATGAGACTATTTTGCGCGAGGAACACAAGTGAGCATCCGTAACGTTTCCATCATCATCCCCTGTTATAAGGCTTCGGCCACGCTGCGCCGCGCCGTAGCAAGTGCCTTGACAGACGCTCCCTCCGACATAGAGATCCTGCTGGTGGACGACGGCAGCCCCGACGACACCGGGGCGCTTTGTGACGAACTGGCCGCCGCAGACCCACGCATAACGGCCCTGCACCGCGAAAACGGCGGCGCGGGCGCAGCCCGCAATACCGGGCTGGACGCGGCAAGCGGCGAATGGGTACTGTTTTTGGATGCCGACGACGCACTGCTGCCCGGGCTGTGGTCTGCGTTGGACGGCGTAATCACCGACGCCGATATGATTTTGTTCGGCCTGACGCGGGTTTCCACAGGTGATATCCAGCCCACGGACTACCTGCCTGCGGGCGAATACGCCGACCTGGCCGCACTGGGCGGGGCGCTCTCTCCCCTGCTGTTCGACACCGGGCTGCTGGCTGCGCCCTATCCCAAGCTGTTCCGCCGCCGCACGCTGGGCGGCCTGCGGTTTGACGATCGGCTGCAAATCAATGAGGATGTTTTATTTAACATACAATTTTTACAAATTTCCTCTGCCATTTATTGCCTGCATGGTGTATACTATAAGCAGTATGATACGGAGTCTGGCAGTCTGTCCCGCCGCCTGCGGGGAGATTTGCTGGACGCCGAGCGCATCACCCGCCCGGCGCTGGCCGCCCTGCTGCGGAAAAGCGGCCTGGACCCCGCGCCCTACGAGCACACTAGCCGTCTGCGGGCTTGCCTGAACCAGTACGGTTTGCTGACTGGCTGCAGGGGGGATTTGCCGTATGCAAGGCGCCGCGCACTGTTTGCTGAGATCCTGGCCGACAATGACGCCCGCGCCGCCCTGCAGGAGCGGCTGCGGAATGACCCAAACAAGATTCTGGCCGTGCCGTACCGTATTGGTGTGGCATGGAATTGGCCGGGGCTATTGGCGGTGTATACGCTCATCAAACAGCGGCTGCTGTAATGCGGGCGCATATAGAATGCGGCCCTCCGCCTTCCCATAAACGCCCGCTCGCCTTACACGACCGGGCCGGGCATGCCCGGCCCCTACAAGGCAGTTACTATAAAAGGAAGTACCTATGTCTGACCATCCCAAAATCAGCATAATCTCCACGGTGTACAACACAGGGGCTTATCTGCGCCCCGCAGTGGAAAGCATCCTGGCGCAGACCTTCACCGATTTTGAGCTGCTGCTCGTCGACGACGGCAGCCACGACGGCTCGGCGGAAGTCTGTGACGCACTGGCCGCGCAGGATGCCCGCATCCGGGTATTCCACCAGGCCAACGGCGGCCCCGCCCACGCCCGCAATACCGGGCTGGACAATGTCCGGGGCGACTACATCGGCATCGTGGATTCCGACGACCTCATCGAGCCGACGATGTTCGAGACGCTTTATAACGCAGTACAGGCCCCCGGCGTGCGGCTGGCGGCCTGTGCGGCGGACTGCATCGACGCCGACGGCAGCAAGATCGAGGGCCGGATGGTCACGATCCGCCAGACCGGCGTGCGCGACGCCCAGGAACTGCTGTTAGAGGCATTCCAGACCGGCAGTTTCTATGGGCCGCTGAGCTGGAACAAGCTGTTTGACGCGCGGCTCTTCAAGGAAAAAGGCATCCATTACGATGAGACGATGCTGTTTGGCGACGACGCCAGCGTGCTGCACCGCGTCTTTGAAGGTGAGCGCTGCAACTGCCTGGGCGACGTGCTCTACCATTACCGCACCCGCGCCGGGCAGATCACGACGGCAGGCTTCCCGCCCCGCAAAATCGATGACCTGCGGATGTACTGGGAATGGCTGCAGTATTTCTCGGCCCGGCCGGGGCGCGAGCAATACTACGACTGGGCCGTTGTGCGGTACTGGCAGATTTTTTACCAGTTCTGGTGCCAATCCGACGCGGCGGGGAACCTGCCCGAACTGAAGCCTAAATTTTTGGCGCACAAAAATCATCTGGACGCCATTTTGCCGGATATCATAGCCAGTAAGCATCTGCCGCTGGGCGAGAAGCTGCGGGCCGCAGCCTTCTGCGCAAGCCCCACGCTGACCTACGGCGCGGCGGCGGCCTGGGGACGTCTGCACAAGAGGAAGGGGAACTAACCATGGAACATATTGCGATCAGCGTGATCGTGCCGATCTACAACACCAAGCCGTATCTGGAAGAGTGCATCGAGAGCATCCTGGCCCAGAAGATCAATGTGCCCATCGAGGTGTTGCTCATCGACGATGGCTCCACCGACGGCTGCGCCGAAATCTGCGATAAATATGCTGCCCGGGACGAGCGCGTGCGGGTCATTCACCAGGAGAACCAGGGCCTGTCCGCTGCGCGCAATGCGGGCATTGATAACGCCAAGGGCCGCTACTATTCCTTCGTCGACTCCGACGATATCGTACTGCCGCGCTTTTTGCAGACGCTGTACGACGCCTGCGAGGAGCACGACGCCTATATGTCCCTCTGCTCGGTCGAGGACGTGCAGGAGGACGGCAAGAGCTGTGACCCGGCCTACTTTACCCGCCCCACGCAGGAGGGTATTTTCTGTGGGAAGAATCTGCTGAATGAGTTCTACACCCCCTACGGCACGGTCTACACCGTGGCCTGGAACAAACTCTACCGCGCCGAGGTCTGGAAGCTGCTGCACTACCCCGAAGGCCGCCTGCATGAGGATGATTTTGTGGCACACCGCCTGTTCTGGCGCTGCGATAAGGTCGTCTGTGTGGACAAGCCTCTCTACCATTACCGTCTGCGCAACGGCAGCATCTGCCGCACCAACATCAAACCCGAAGCCTTTGACGCCGTGGACGGTCTGGCCGACCGCTACCGCTTCTATGTAGAAAACCGCGCAGACCGCACGGTCGTGGATGCCGCCTATGCGGCCTGCTGGCGGCGGTATCTGTTCCTCTGCGCAAAGGTACGCCAGGCCCCGACGCCCGAGCTGGTCAAGGCCATCAGCAAGGAGCAGTTCCTGATGCAGGGCTTAATCAGCTACCTGCCCAACTGCCGCAACATGAAGATGACCGAAAAGCTCAGCGCCGCCCGCTGGGCCATGATGAGCGCACAAAGTTTGTGCCCGATCAAGTAAGGTTCGCGCGGCCCTCAACCTGCCGGGAACTGCCTTCCTGCGGGAAAGCTGCGGGCCGGGCATACCCGGCCCCTACACGCAGCCTATATCTGTTCAAAATCCACTTTCTAAGGAGCCTGCATTGGCGTTACGAAATCACGACAAAGAAAAGCGTCCCCGCGTGCTGCTGATACCGCCGCCGGATCTGCCGGTGCCGGCGGTGCAGGGCGGTGCGGTGGAAACCCTGCTGACCCATCTGATCCGTGAAAACGAGAAACAGGGTCAGCTGGAGCTTTTGTGCGCCAGTGTGCCCGATGATGTTGCCCGCCGCGCTGCCGAGGGCTGGCAGCACACCAAAATGCTTTACGTGCCGCGCCCCAGCGGGCACCGCCGCTACTGGCCAATGGTCTTTCTGGAACGGTGTGTCGGCATCGCCGCCCCCTATGACCCATGGTATCAAAAAGTCCAGCTTGCCCTCGCACTGGAATTGCCCCCGCCCGACCTGATTATCGGCGAAGGCGGCAACCTGACCCAATGCAGCGCCATCAGCCGTATGTATGGCCGCAGGCGCTGCCTGGCGCACCTGCACGGCCAAACGACCTGCACCCCGGTCATGGATGATATCTATGGCGGCGTGCTGGCCATCAGCGAGTTCATCCGCGGCGAGTACCTTTCCACCAGCAGCATTGACCACCAGCGCGCCTACATTCTGCATAACTGCATTGATACGAACCGCTTTCGCCCCGGCCCGGCGTCCAAAACGCTGCGCGCCCAGCTGGGCTTTACCGATGAGGATTTCATCGTCCTTTACTGCGGCCGCCTTGACCCGGACAAGGGCATCCACAAATTGATGGAGGCTGTCGCGTCGCTGCCGCTGCCCCACGTCAAACTGCTGATCGTGGGCAGCCCCTTCTTTGCCCGCACCCAGCAAAGTGTGTTCCAACGCAAATTGGAGCAGCAGGCCAAGAGTCTGGGCGACCGGGTGCAGTTCACCGGTTATATCCCTAATGAAGATTTACCAGACTATTACCGCCTCGCCGACCTATGCTGCGTGCCCACCCTGGTGGAAGAAGCCGCAGGCCTTGTGGCAGTGGAGGCCATGGCCTGCGGCCGCCCTGTGCTTGCCACCCGCAGCGGCGGTATGCCCGAGTATCTGGAAGGCAGCCAGGCCGTGCTTGTCGAGCGCGGCGACACCGTGGCCGACCAGCTGGCGTGGAGTATCCGTATGCTGTACGAGCACCCGGCCCTCTGCACCGAGATGGGCGCGGCCGGGGCCGAGCGCGCAAAGGCGTTCTCGGTAGAACATTACTATGCGGAATTTGTGCGCATCGTGCGCGACATGACCGAAAACGGAGGTACCCAGTGAGCAAGCCGACCATCACCGTCATTGTGCCGGTCTACAAGGCCATGGCTACGCTGGACCGCTGCGTCGAGAGCGTTGTCTCCCAGGACGTGGCAGGCGAACTGGCCTGCATCCTGGTGGACGACGGCAGCCCTGACGACAGCGGCAAACTGTGCGACGCCTGGGCCGCGCGTGACCCCCGCGTGACGGTCATCCATCAGGACGACCTGGGCGTTTCCGGTGCGCGCAACAGCGGTCTGGCCGCAGCGGACAGCGAGTATATCGTCTTTCTTGACTCGGACGATGCCCTGCGCCCCGGGGCTTTGCAGGCGGCCCTGGACGCCCAGAACGCCGCACCGAATTCTTTCGTCTGCTGGCACTACACCACCGATGAAAACGACACTGCGCCGGTAACAGCCGCCGCCGAAACCCACCCCCAGAGCGGCCTGGCCCGGCTGTGGCTGGACTGCCTGTTGGCGATGCCCTGGAATAAACTCTACCGCACGGCCTACGCCCGACAGGTACAGTTTGACAGACAGTATACTTTGGGTGAAGATTTACAGTTCGTATTGGATTATGTCGAACTTTTGGGCAAAATCACCCCGGATTTCGCCTATACGGCCCTGACCGCACCGCTGACTTTTTACGATTGCAGCCGCGGCGGGACACTCTCGACCCGATATCACGCAGATTACTGCAAGATTTGGCCCGAGCATTTTGCCAAGCTGAACCGTGCCTGCAACGCCGCCCACTGCCCACAGGAGGATATGCGCCCCCTGCACCGTGCCGAGCTGACCGTTTTTGCCGAGGGCGTCGCCGACATCCTGCGCCGTGACCCGGCCAAGAGTGCCCGCGTGCGCCGGGATAAGGCCATCGCCGCGCTGCGCAGCCCCTGGATGCACGCTTTGCTGGAACGCATGAAAATTGAGGGAGCCTATTCGGCCTACTACCTCCCCTGCCGCTGGCACAGCACCCGCCTGATCTGGGCGCTGGCCGAGGCCAAGCGCACCGGCTCACCCCTGTACGGCAAGCTGGATTGGGCTGGCTATTACCTGCTGCGCGGAAAAATGCGCAGAGATTAAGCGTAAAACCGCGGGGCCTGGCCGCGGTTTTTGTGTTATGAGGGCTGTGGCGCGAATCCTCTATGTCGCGCACAAAAATCCATATTTACACTTTCGTTCTCCTCATGCTCCCGCCCTTTTCTTGATACACTTTGCAAGTTTTGTCCTTTTTGGAAACGTTTCCTATTGAAATTGTTAAATATTTGTCGTATAATACATTTATACGCAAAGCGTATAACGTTTGTATAGAGAAGGGTTCTCCATGGATAAAAAACTGATTCTCGTAACCTCGCCGCCTGCTTGCGGCAAAACCTACGTTGCCAAGGCGCTGGCTCACGAATTGCAGCATATCGTTTACCTGGATAAGGACACGCTGATCGTCTTGTCCAAACAGATTTTTAAGGTAGCCGGGCAGCCGTATGACCGCAGCAGCGCGTTTTTCCAGGCCAACATCCGCGATTATGAGTATGACTGCGTCCTGGCTCTGGCCATGGAGGCGCTGGACTATGACGACATCGTACTCATTAACGCACCGTTCACTCAAGAAGTGCGCGACAATGCGTTCATAGCCAATCTGAAAGCCAAACTGGCTGAGAAAGGTGCGACGCTGGCCGTCATCTGGGTCGAGACCTCGCCCGAGGTCGTCCACCAGCGGATGATCGACCGCAACTCCGACCGCGACACCTGGAAGCTGACCCATTGGGACGAGTACATTAAGCAGTGTAATTTTGCCATCCCGGAAAACCTGGCCGACCCACAGCATAAAGATAACTTGATTTTGTTCCAGAACAACAACGACGAGGAATTTGCCGCCTCTATGAAAAAGTGCGTGGCGATTCTCGAGGACGCCGAGAACTGAAAAACGCCGGTACAGCACTTACGCTGTACCGGCATTTTTGTGATGTAAACTTTAAACGATGGTGAACTGGCAGTTCCGCATGGCGTCCAGCGCGGTCTGGTGCGACCGGGGCGTGACCCCGGCGCAGCAATCAGACTGAATCTCGATTTCCGTTTCCGGGAAGGCCGCGCGCAGCACCATCGCGTTGCTGATGACGCAGATGTCGGTGCAGTAACCGTAGATGACGAACTTTTCAATATCGGTCGCGGCCTTGTTGTGGGCCATCAGCTCGTCCAGAATGTCGCTGGGCAGCATATAGCTCCCGAATGTCGGCTTATTGACAATATGGGTGACTTCCGGCTCGGTCGCGGCCATGGCGTCCTCCAACTCGGGCGCAAAGTTCCAGCCGTCCTCGCCCTCGACGCAGTGTTCCACCGGCAGGTGGCGGCCCTCCCGCGTGTCCAGATAGTTGTCCTCGTGCGTATCACGGGTGAAAAACATCCAATGCCCCGCCTCGGCGTGCGCCTTGGCAACCTTCGCCAAATGCGCCACATTGGCCTGCGCCTGCTCGTTCGCCAACGCCCCAGTGATAAAGTCCTTCTGCACATCGACTACCACGTCGATGATGATTTTTTTGTCGCTCATAGCTACAACTTCCTCTCTGCGTTTGCAACCAGTATACTGCAATATGCGCGGGATGTAAAGGGCTGCGGTGAGCATGGGACGGGCGGATATTGGGACGATTTTTTAGGAGAAGAAGAAAAATAGGAGAAGAAAACATTTGCATTTTTCTGTGAGATTTGCTATACTATATAAAGTCAATTATGTAAGCCATAAGTAATCGTGGCGCAGTTGGATAGTGCGTTGGACTCCGACAACTGCGACATCGCAGGTTTTAGGCTTGTTTTTATTCGATACAGCGTGATTTATGCTTGCAAAAACGCGGTGGTCAACGGTAGTCAGACCACGAATTGACCACTATTGGAAATTGACTACTTTATAAGATTGAAATACGCTGTAACGGCGTTTTTCATACATAAGCGATCGTAGCTCAGCTGGATAGAGCGTTCGGCTCCGACAACTGCGATACGGCAGGTTTTAGGCTCGTTTTTGCTCGATGCAGCGTGATTTGTACTTGCAAAACTGCGGTGGTCAACGGTAGTCAGACCACGAATTGACCACTATTGGAAATTGACTACTTTACAAGATTGAAATACGCTGTAACGGCGTTTTTCATACATATGCGATCGTAGCTCAGCTGGATAGAGCGTTCGGCTCCGACCCGGAAGGCCAGAGGTTCGAATCCTCCCGGTCGCACTTAAAAAACGCATTGCAATGTACTTTTGCAATGCGCTTTTTGTTTTAATGTTATTTGGGTTTAGTATAATTTCAGTAACATATCATCTGCGGCATCGGTGTACTGCCCTTTTGCCAGTCTTTTATTTCTCAGCTGATTTATGGTGGTTCTCATAAGGTGAATTTCTTCTGCTGAAAAAGTGGCTTTTTTATCGGCTGGGAGAGAATCAATTTTCAGTACCAGCTTTCCAACTTCTTGTGTGCTATGCCCAAGAGCCCTTTCACGGTAATAATAAGGTGCAAGTGCTTTCAGCGTAATGCTTTTGTTTGCGCGTGTCAGCTTAATTTTTCTCATCATAATCCAATCGCCTTTCCGAGTTTCTCTTGTGCCTTGCGTTTGTTCTTGTCAAATGCATGGGCGTAAATATCCAGCGTTGTGCTTGCCTGTGCATGACCCAGCAGACTAGCCACTGTGCGGACATCCACGCCCTGCGCAATCAGCAGGCTGGCGTTTGTATGGCGCAAGCTATGCACACTCAAATCCAGCGGTAGGTTGTTAGCCTTCAAAATCAGCTTGAATCTGTATGTGAATGTGCTAGGGCACATAGGCTTGCCGTTAGGCTGGCGGAATAAGTAATCATCTTCGGATACCTTTTCGTTTGCGGTTTGCGTCCTATCCCACTCGCATTCTTTCCGCCATGCTTTGAGCAGTTGGCACATCTCCTTGCTCAAATATACCAGTCTATCTCCACTGCTGGTCTTGGGATCCTTAGTGATTGATTCTTGGTGGCTAAGTTTGATTACACCCCGCTGTACATGGATTGTACGCTTGCGCCAGTTGATATCACTCCACTTTAATCCACAGGCTTCCCCACGCCGCAGCCCGGTTGCAAGTAGCAGTTTAAAATAGGTTTCGTATTTCAGGCTCTGACCCTCGAAAGCTGTAATCAACTTTTTTACGGTTTCCTCATCGGCTACGGGGCGTTCTTTCTTTTTTCCTTTGGGCTTATAGCACCGCCATGCGGGATTGTGGGTCAAATAGCCCTCGTCCACAGCCGCCGACAGGATGCCGCACAGCGTGTTGTGTAAACCTTCGACTGACTTCTCGGATAGATTCCCTCTGCCGTCCAAGCGCGGGCTGTGCCGCATTTCCTCGTAAAACTCACGGATTACTTCTTTTCGCAAATCGGTCAACTTGTAGTTGCCCAGTGCTGGCAAGATTCTGCGAATATCCTGTTCGTCGCGTCGAAATGTGGAGTCAGCTAGCTTCTTCGGTCCAACATCGGTCACCCAATGCTCAATGTACTTTGCCAGCGTAATGCTGCGGTTAATGGGTTCCGGTGTATGCTGTACCTCTCGTTCAAATAGAATTGCCTGCTCCTTTACCCACTTTTCAGCTTGCTTCAGTGTATATTCCTTGGGTGGCTTGACGGTTTTCTGTACAGATTTCAGTCGGTTTCCCTCGTAGTCATACCCACGAGATACCACAATCAAATAGCTGTTGCTGCCGCGCTTTCTGATAGATGCCATATTTTGCACACTCCTTAGTATTATTTTTTGACCCGCGGTACTACAAAGCATACCGACAACTGCGACAGAAAGCCATCACCATACCCAACAATCTTTTGCTTGAAATTCTACCTATTACTGACAAAAACGGCACCGCCATCGCTGACAAGTTGACATAAAAAGATCTAAATCTGTGTTTCTGATATAAAGATTGTACATTCTCACTCACATAAAGCGGTCGTGAAATAAAGCGCTACGACAACGCTTATTGCCTTTACTCTTTGCTTTGTGTATAATTATGTTAGTAACGATTTGTCACATGATTGTCTCTCGACTATACCCTATTCCTAAAAAATATTGGAGCGCTCTATATGTACAAAATAAGAAGTATTCAATTTATAAACCATCCGACTCTTAAAAACTTGAAGTTGGATTTTTGCGGCTCAGATAGAACGGCTGTAGACACCGTTATTTTGGCAGGAGAAAATGGAACTGGTAAAAGCACTATTCTCAACTATTTGTATGGCCTTTTTTCGGGAAAGGTCTTATCAGAATCCGAGTTAGTGCTTGAAAACAATGGCGTGCCAATTTCATTATCATTTAAATATGACAATGACAATAAACGTATTTGGGTCTCTGATGGTAATGGAATGAGGACTTTACCAGGACTTGATGATTTTAAAGAAAAATACCCGCTAAGTGGGATATATTCAGATGTTGACATAAATTTTCACGCCCAAAACGTGTCGTCAGTCACAAGCCTAAATCTTGATGAATCAAAGGACAGTAGAAAATCTAGCACTGATTTACCCCGTCAAATCAAGCAACTTATAATTGATGTACAAGCGCTTGATGATGCAGAATTGGCACACGAGGCAAGAAAGAATCCTCAAAAAGCAAAATCCGAACTCCATGTTGTTGAGCGAATGCCTCGTTTCACAAGATCTTTTGCGCGTATGTTTGATGGTCTCACATATGATAGAATTGAAAACAAGAATGGTTATAAGGAAATTTTCTTTAAGAAGTATGGCATTAGCATTCCGATTGATAGTTTGAGTTCCGGTGAAAAACAAATCGTCTATAGAGGCTGCTTTCTGCTTAAGGATATTAATGCAACTAGTGGTGCTCTCGTTTTCATAGATGAACCGGAAATCAGCCTACATCCCAACTGGCAACTAAAAATTATGGATTACTACAAGGGGATTTTTAGTAATGAAGCTGGTAAACAGACTTCTCAAATTTTTGCTGTTACCCATTCTCCATTTATAATTCACAACGAAAATCGTTGCAATGATAAAGTAATCGTTCTTACACGTGATGATGACGGCAATATATTTGTCAAGGACAAACCAGAGTATTATAAATGTACCTCTACGGAAGTTGTTGCCGATGCTTTTTCGCTTGCTTCTTTTTCAACAGGAATCCCCACAGTTTATCTTGAGGGGCGAACAGATGAAATGTACTTTAATCGGGCCGTTGAGGTATATAATATAAGAGTTCCTTTTCAATTCAAATGGATTGGATATTTGAATGATAGAGGTCAAGATGTCAATACTGGAGACAAATCTCTTGATTCCGCTTTCCAATTTTTGGCTAGTCGAAATCTTTCAACTGTCAATATTTGTCTAAAGGACTGTGATACAAATCAACCTGTGAAGAAGATAAATCATGCAGTTATTATGTCCATTTCCGCTTTCTGTAATTCCAAAAACATAAAAAAGGGAATCGAAAATGCCCTTGTCCTTGATGAAATTGATCTTTCTCCCTTTTACTCAACAAAAACAGTTACAGGCGATTACGGGGAAGAACGAAGTATTCAAACCTTTGAGAAAATGAAACTATGTAAATTCATTTGTGAAAAAGACGACATAGTTTTAAAGAAAGTTTTTTCTCATCTTAAAGATGTGATTGGCGAACTTGATATTGTTTATAAAGAAACTCTATAATTACAATTGCCTCCATGGGTAGATTCCACCCGGTTCATATCCCAGCGCCCGCTGGCGCAAATATTCTGAAAGCGACAGTCCGCACCGTTTAGCCATCAGCGTCATTTTTCGTTTCTCTGTGACGCTGACGCGGACGTTGATTCCAACACTGCGCTTTCTCATGCGCCAGCAGCCTTACAGGGGTTCGGGGTTGGCCCCGTAGGATTGGCAAATGGTTGCCCGGTGGCAACACCTTGCCCATGCTTGCTTCCCTCAAGCGACCTTAATGACGATGCTGACGATGATGACGATGTTTGTGGGATACCCCATCCCGAAAGTTGGGATATATCAATATCAGCGTCATTAGCGTCATCTGCGTCATTTCCGTCATGGGAGAACTTCATCTGCCGCGCCTGCGAGGTGCGGTGGGTTTCATAGCGGATTCCTCTTGGCGTGAATACGATATCGAAGTGTTCCACGATTTTTCGGGTCAGCTGGTGGGGCAAAACGCCTTCAATATCGGCTACGGAAAGCAGTTCGGTAGCTGTGCCCTGCCATGTTCCGACACTATCGATGTAGTCAGCCACTTTCCAAAGGTAACTCGGCACTGCCTTAGCGACAATCTGTTCGGTGCTTTCTTCCTCGTCCAGAATCCAAACACAGTTTTCTTCGTGCAGACGCAGTGTTTTGTTGTCCATGTCGCGCCCGGTCACCAAAATGCTGGCGGTCTGGCTCATGCGTTTGCGCTGCATGACCCAACTGGTGTCCGATGCCCCCATCAGGCCATTGGAACCTGCAATCTGCTGGAACGGATCGTCTGCGGCTTGTTTGCGCAGATGGTGGATCAGCAAAATGCAGATGTTATACTTGTCCGCCAGTGCCTTCAAGGCGCTGATTTCCTTGTAATCGCTGGCATACATACTGTTGTTCTGGTCGTTGGAACGAACCTTTTGCAAGGTGTCGATGACAATCAGCCCGGTGTCCGGGTGCCGATAGAGGAAGCTGGTGAGCTGTTCTTCCAGCCCCTGCCCGATGCTACTGCATTCCGTCTGCATGACCAGCCGTTCGGGTGCTTCTTCGCTGCCCACAAGCTGGAGAAGGCGCTTCTGCAGGCGGTTGAAGGTGTCCTCCAGCGATAGATAAAGAACGGTGTGCGGCTCTATTTCGCGCCCCCACATAGGCTTGCCCTGCGCGACCTGCAGGCACAGCCACAGTGTCAGCCAGCTTTTGCCCGCTTTGCTGGGACCGGCAAACAGCGCCAGCCCCGCCGGAAGCAAATCAGGGATGATCCACTTGACCGGCGGCAGCGGCGTGGAGAGGAGTTCTTCGGCGGAGATCGTTTTTGGAAGTTTTTCATAATTCATTCGCATCGTCCTTTCTGTTTTGGTATATATCTATTATCTCATACTATCGTCTTTTTGTGTGTAGTAAGTTTTATTCTCCAGTGTTAAGTTGTACGGCTCACGCCGCCCCGCAGCCCCACAAGCGCGCCAAACGGCGGGTGTTCTGGCTGTTTCGTATCCGTGCACTGCGTGTGGCATCTGCCCCACACAGGGCGGATTTGGGCGGTTACTGCGAGTGAATCAGAACTGATTCACTTTTACACCTTTCCCTCTGAATTGTGAATCAAATCTGATTCACTTTCCGGGCGGGCCTCTTGCCAAAAGCAAGGCTTTCTCCTACGCGCTCACGCGGGTCTGACCGCACGGACGCTTCAGAACATAGTCAATGACATTGATTTTGGGGATTTTGTAAGCGTTTCCCAGCCGGATGCAGCTGATTTTGCCCTCCCTCAGCAGGTCATAGGCCGCGTGGCGGCTGATGCCCAGCATGGCTTGCAGATCCTTGACCGTTACAATGTCCGGGTACTCTGCAAACATGAGCTTGTACATTTCTCTGATTTCTTTACAATCCATTCGATCACCATCCTTGAATTTCAACTTTCGCATATTTGCGATGTGAATATAGGATACTGCGCTTTTATGCGAATGTCAATAGTTTTCGCAAAATTGTTACTTTTTTCTTGCGCTTTTATGTTATGGTGTGGTACAATAAAGGAAAATCTTGCAAAGTGAGTGAACTGAAATGAACATCGGAGAGAAAATCAAGCGTATCCGCCAGCACCGCCGTATGACCCAGAAAGAGTTGGGCGAGCTGGTCGACCTCAGCGCAAACCGCATTGCGCAGTACGAAATGGGTTACCGCGTACCAAAAAAGCCCCTGCTAAATCAAATAGCAGAGGCTTTGCGTGTTTCCCCGTTGGCACTTTCCGATGGCGGAAACGGTCCGACGAATGATATTCTGGAGCAGCTTTTCTGGCTGGACGAGGAGCAGCCTGGCGTTATCAAGCTGGTCCCCACCGAGCGCGGCACAGCGCGGTATAATGCCAATCCAGACCTTGCGCTGCACTATGATGACAACGATAACTGGCCGCCGCGTTCCCCGGTGGCGATGTGGTTTGATGATACGATTCTGGATGATTTTCTGAAGGATTGGGCTGCGGTTCAGAAGAAGTTGTATGCTGGGGAGATAACGCAGGCAGAGTACTTTGAGTGGAAGATTATGTGGCCATCTGTCCTCTGATACAGCCAGCAAATGCAAGATAGTTAATAAAGAGAGGTGCATATGCTATGCCAGGTATACTCGTGGTTGAAGATGATGAAAATTTAAATCGTGGAATTACATTTTCACTGAAAAAATC
>QWCH01002461.1_pt1 | contig 32331 bp, 24 predicted proteins | sample 1972671 | NCBI WGS metagenome assembly QWCH01 (sample SAMN09866713, study PRJNA288562) | Human gut metagenome isolate term3_stool, whole genome shotgun sequencing... | isolation source: gut | host: Homo sapiens | place: USA: California
GAAGAAAGTTTCCCCTCCCCCTCCCCAAACCCCACCCCCTTCTCTTCAAAGACTTTCGTGTTTATCGAATCCCTGTTGGGCGGTTTTTCCTGTGGGCGAAGAATGGGGGAGAAACCTTTTTCCTGCGGACAAAAAGAAACCGCCTAAACATCTTGTGTTCAGGCGGTTCTCTCATTTCTCCGTCCGCTGTCTGATACAATCTTTCTTTCAGCCCTGGCCGGAACGAACTCCCGCCGCGCTGCCTCCCCATCAGTCAAAAAATTTGGGGGGATGAGGGGATCCCTTTCATTCTCCCAGCTTGCTTTCCTTGAACTCGTGCTGCGGCGCGCCGGGCGGCGGCGGGGCGTTCGGGGGAAGGGTGACGTCCTTCTGCCCGATCTTCACTTCAATGGTGGGCTCCTCGGGCGCGTAGGGCGGCTTCTTCTGATCAACGTCCACGAACAGCTTGCAGCTCTGGCTCAAACAGTCGTAGACGGCGAGGAGCTTGGGCACGAGGATGGACGCGCCGGGCTTCTCGACGAGCAGATAGTAATCGCGCATGTTGTTCTTGCCGATGATCGGCTTGACCCGGCAAAGCAGCAGCCACTCGTTGAGGCCGTCGTCGTTCCAGTCCGTCTGGGCAAGCAGCGTCACGGTCACGATATCCGCCCCCTGCCCGAGCATGAAGCCGTAAGGCTGCATCTCCACCGTATCCCCCGCCGTACGCGACAGGGCGAACGTCGGCGGCAGCAGCGCCGGATCGACCTTGAAACGGAACGCCGGAGAAAGACGCTGGAACAGATATTCCCCAAGCTGGGGCGGCAGTTCCGGGGTCGAAAACACGGGAGCGACATAGGCCCCGTGCTCGTCGATGACGCCGTGGGCCTTGAGCACCGGAGCCAGCCGTTTCGCCATCATGTTGAACTCATTTTCGACCGTGACGTGCACCTGTTTGCCGGAGCACCCGGCGGCAAGGCAGACGCACAGGCACAAACAGGTTGTGAAAAAAAGACGCAGAGATAAGGGGAAGCGAGCCGACATGGAATCTCCCGGTTCGTGGCTGTAAAGGTGGATGGACGTCTGCGTGATAGCCCCGCGGAGTGGGATTGTAAAGAGCGCGGGAACATGCGAGAATCATATTCCAGCGTGTTTTCCTCAATCCGGAACTGTTTGTTTGAATAAACACAACAAAGAGTGTCGGATAATGGGAAAACGCTCACAAAAGGACAAGTCCGTTGTTTCTTGAGGTCCGCCGTTTGAGGGAAGGCGGCCTCTTTCCGGCGCGGACCCTGCCTTCGCGCCGGGGCAGTCCGGCACTGCGTCTGATTTCTATCCACTATGGACAAGCACAGCGCTTACTTTTTAAGGAGGGGAGCATGGACAGTAGCGTAACGCCGACTTCGCCATCAGAGATGGCTATTCTCGTCGCCGGCCTGCTGATAATGCTGTTGGGGGTTTACAAAGTGTACCGCGAGCGGGGCCGTCCCGGTCTGCTGATCCTCTGGGGCGGCCTCGTGGACTTGGGGCTCGCGCTCATGGGGCTCGGCCTCGGGCCGTCCGGCGACGTGGGCAGCATCATGATCGTCATCTACCATGCCATCGCCCGCCTCGCGGCATGGATAGGGCTGTCCGGGCTCGTCGCCAACCCGTATTCCTGCGTCGCCAACGACATCCGCGGCGCGCTGCACCGCAACCCCGTGGGGGCCGTGCTGCTGGCGTTCGCGCTTGAGGCCTCGCTCGGCATCTCCCCGGCCATGACGCCGGAAGGCCAGCATCTGGTCCTGCACGCCATGGCCATGCACAGCATCGACGTCCCCCTCGGCGGCCCGGTCCTCGCCATCATCATGGCGCTGGGCTATACCGTGCTGCTGTGGCTTTCCGCCGAAGTCGTCCTGCAGGTGTGTTTTACCCGGCCCGACGAACCCATATGCACCGACGTCCCCCTCGGCGGGGGCGGCTTCGCCCGCGCGCTGTTCGATCAGGAAACAGAACTGCTCGGCGTGCCCAGCGGAAGCTGGTGCCCCATCGTCCCCAACCGCTGGAGCAAGACCCCGGCGGCGATCAGCCTGTACGTCCTGCTCGGGATGCTGGTGGTTCTGGGGCTTGGGCGTTTCTTCGTGCAGGATTTCGGCGCGTGGCTCATCGGCATCGATCCCCATACGCTGGTGGAGCTCGAAGGCCCGTGGCATGTGACCCCGCTCCTGCTCTATGTGGGCTCCTTCCTCGTCCTCTGCCCCCGCATCATCAGGCCCGCCTACCGGGCCAAGTATACGTTCGCGCTGTTCCTCGCCGCGTTCATCCTTATTTACGCGAGCGACCTGCCGCCCCTGTCCCGCCTGTTCTCGCTGATCATCTCGGGCATCGGCACGCTCGTGGCCTGCTATTCCACCAACTATATTGAAGAGGACGGGCGCAAGCACTGGTACTGGTTCTTCCTGCTCCTCACCTTCGGCGCGCTGCTCAACATCGTGACCACCGACAACATCGGCACGCTGGCCTCCCAGTGGGAAGTCATGACGTGGGCGTCCTTCGCGCTGGTGGCGTGGGAACGCACTTCCAAGGCGCGCGATGCGGCCATCAAGTATGTGGTGCTGTGCTGCAGCGCGGCCTACCTCATGATCGTGGGCTTCTTCATGATCGGCGGGAACCATACTCAGTACGGCGAAATCGTCGCCAATCTGGCGGTCCATTCCGACGACGTGCTCAAGTTCGCCCTTGTGTTCACTCTGCTCGGCTTCGCGGCCAAGGCCGGTCTCGTGCCCCTGCACAGCTGGCTGCCAGACGCCCACCCCGCCGCGCCGTCCTCCGTGTCCGCGCCGCTCTCCGGCGTGCTCACCAAGATGGGCGTGTTCGGCGTGGTGACGGTCTACTTCGGGCTCATCGGCTACAAGGAGCTCGCCTCGACCGGGACCTACGGCGGCCTCACCGCCCCCGGCCTGATGGTCACGTTCATGGGCCTGTGCACGATGGCCTACGGCGAATGGATGGCCCTCAGGCAGGAAGACCTCAAGCGTATGCTCGCCTACTCCACGATGGGGCAGGTAGGTGAAATCTTCACCGTCCTTGGCCTCGGCACGTGGCTGGCGGCGGCGGGCGCGCTGTCCCATGTCCTGAACCATGCGATCATGAAGGACTTGCTCTTCCTCTGCGCGGGCGGCCTCATTTTCCGCGTCGGCAGCCGCAAGCTTTCCGATCTCGCTGGCCTCGTCCACGAAATGCCGTGGGCCGTGGGCTGCATGAGCATCGGCATCGTGTCCATCATGGGCCTGCCGCCGTTCAACGGCTTCGTGAGCAAATACCTCATGATCGTGGCCTGCATGGACGCCGGGCAGCCGCTCATCGCGGCGGCGCTCATGGCGGCGAGCCTCGTGGGGGCGATCTACTACATGCGCATCCTGCGCACGATCCTGCTTGACCCCGCCCCGGCGGGACGCCGCCGCGTGCAGGGCGTCACCACGACCATGCGCGTCCCCATGATCATCCTCGCGGGCCTGTGCGTGCTCCTCGGCGTGGCCCCGCAGACGGGCCTGTCCCTCGTCACCCCGGTCATCAACGAGCTTATGCCGCACCTCGGCACCGGCGCGGGCCATATGCTGGCAACTCTGCCGTCGCTCGACGTAAGCTGGCCCGTGTATGTGATCCTGCCCATGATCGGCGCCGTCGTGCCGATCTGGTTCCGCAGGGATCGCGTGAAGGCCGGATGGGGCGCCTCCGCCATCCTGTTCCTGACCACCCTGCACGTGCTCGCGTTCGGGCAGGATCTGGACACGCTGTCCTTCATCATGGCCCTGTTCATCCCCGCCATCGGCACGGTGAACCTCGTGTACGCCGTGGGCTACATGGAGCACAGCCATACGCAGTGGCGCTTCTACGCCTTCTTCCTGCTCATGACGGGCGGGCTGCTCGGCGTGGCGGCGAGTTCGGATCTGTTCAGCTTCTTCACCTTCTGGGAAATCATGAGCTCGTGGGCCCTGTATTTCGCCATCGCGCATGAGGGCACGCCCGAAGCGCTGCGGGAAGGCTTCAAGTACTTCCTGTTCAACGTGGCGGGCGCGGGCTTCCTGTTCCTCGGCATCGGGCTCATCGTAGCCTACACCGGCACCGGCGAGTTCGCGGGCGTGGCCAAGGGCTTCGCCTCCCTTTCTCCCGCCGTGGGCACCTCCATCATGATCCTGATGGCCGTCGGCTTCTGTATGAAGGCCGCGCAGGTCTCCCTGCGCATCGACTGGCAGATGCACCCGGCGCTGGCCCCCACGCCCGTGTCCGGCTACATCTCCTCCGTGCTGCTGAAGATCGCTGTCTTCGGTCTCGTGAAGCTGTTCCTCGTCTTCGGGAGCGTGTACGCGCAGTCCCCGGACACGGCGGGGCTCTTCTCGCAGCAGGCCGTCATGTACGCCACGGCATGGATCGGCGCGTTCACACTGCTGTACAGCGCCGTGCAGGCCATGCTCCAGAACAGCCTCAAGCTGGTGTTCATCTGGTCTACGGTGAGCCAGATCGGGTACATGGTGCTCGGCGTCGCCGTGGGCACGAGCCTCGGCATGGCGGGCGGCCTCCTGCACATGGCGAACCACGTGTTCTTCAAGGATCTGCTCTTCCTCATGGTCGGCGCGGTCATGCTGCGCACCCACGCGGATACGATCTCCGAGCTGGGCGGCGTGGGCCGCAAGATGCCCGTGACCATGTTCTGCTTCTTCATCGGGTCGCTGGCCGCCGTGGGCGTGCCGCCGACCAACGGCTTCACCTCCAAGTGGATCATCTATCAGGCGCTCATGGCGGAAGGCGAACCGCTCCTCGCGCTGATCTCGCTCATCGGCAGCGTGATCACGCTGGCGTACCTCGCCCGCTTCATGCACGCCGTCTTCCTCGGACAGCCGGGGCGCAACCTCGACCATATCGAAGAGGCCCCGTGGGTCATGCGCGCGCCCATGCTGCTCATGGCCTTCATGGTGATCCTAACCGGCGTGTTCCCCGGCCTGATGCTCGCGCCCCTCAATGCGGCGCTGGCGGAATACGGGATGCCGTCGCTTGACGTGGCCTTCTACGGCCTCGCCACCGGCCCCGGCGCGTGGGACGCCACGGCGGTCGCCGTGCTGATGCTCGTGGCCTTCGGCGGCTGCTGGCTGGCCCTGCGCTTCCTGCTCTCCCGCGTGAAGATCCGCGTCGCGCCCCCGCACGCCTGCGGCCACGACGCCTCCCGGGAAGCCTCGCGCATCCCGCCCGAAGCCATCTACCCGGCGCTGGTCAACCTGTGCACGGGCAACAAGCCCGGGAGCGCCACATGCCCCCTGCCGGAGCTGGCCCTGTCTCTCTGCCGGGCCCTGCGGCAGTCCCTCGGCCGGAACGGCCGCATCAACAAGGAGCGTCCGTCATGCTAGACCTGCTTGTGGGCATTCTCCACCTTGTCGTCTTCCCCGGCGGCCTGTTCGCGCTGGCGCTGGGCCTGTTCCTCAAAGGGTGCGACCGCCGCGTCGAAGCCCGGCTCCAGCGCCGGGTGGGGCCGCCGCTGATCCAGCCCTTCCTCGATCTCGTCAAGCTGAGCACCAAGGAGGTCATCATCCCGACCTCCGCCGTGCGCGGGGCGTTCCTCGCGGCCCCCGTGGTCGCGCTCGGCGGCATCGCCATGTGCGCGGCGTTGCTGCCCGTGCCCGGCGTGACCGACGGCCTGCCCAAGATGGGCGACCTGCTGGTCATCTTCTACCTGTTCCCCATCCCGGCGATGGCGATCATGCTGGCGGGCTCCTCGTCCGGCTCGCCCTACGGCGGCATCGGCTTCTCCCGCGAGATGATCATGATGCTTGCCTATGAGGTTCCGCTGCTTATGATCATGCTGACGGTCGCCATGAAAGTGGGCGGCGGCAGCGGGGCCGAGTTCTCCCTGACCAAGATCATGGACTATCAGGCCGAACACGGCTCGTTCGGGCTCACCCCGGTCATGTGGCCCGCGTTCCTCGCGTGGCTCATGTTCCTGCCCGCCACGCTCGGCGTGCCGCCCTTCGACCAGCCGGAGGCGGAAACCGAAATCCTCGAAGGCCCGCTCCTCGAATATTCGGGCGTGCTGCTGGCCTTCTTCCACATGGCCTCGGCCCTCAAGATGGTCGTGGCGCTGGCGCTCGGGGTGGTGCTGTTCTTCCCCGGCACGATTTCGGACATCCCCGCAGTCAATCTGGTCTGGTTCGTCGTCAAGTGCGCGCTGTTCATGCTGTTCACCCTGACCGTGGTGAAGTCCGCCACGGGGCGTCTGCGCATCGAACAGGCTCTGTCCTTTTTCCTCAAGTATCCCGCCGGGCTGGCCCTTTTGAGCCTTATCCTGGTGTGGATTGGCTGCTGACGGGAGGCCGGTCATGAACCTCATCAAGAAACTTTCCACCCGCTCGCCGTGGCTGTTCCGCATCAACGCGGGCTCCTGCAACGGGTGCGACGTGGAACTGGCCACCACGGCCTGCATCTCCCGTTACGACGTGGAGCGCCTCGGCTGCAAATACTGCGGGAGCCCCCGCCACGCGGACATCGTGCTCATCACCGGGCCGCTCACGGCGCGGGTCAAGGACAAGGTCCTGCGCGTCTGGAACGAAATCCCCGAGCCCAAGGTGACCGTGGCCGTGGGCATCTGCCCCATCAGCGGCGGCGTGTTCCGCGAAGGCTATTCCATCGAAGGCCCGGTGGACCGCTACCTGCCCATCGACGTCAACGTGCCCGGCTGTCCGCCGCGCCCGCAGGCGATCATGGAAGGCGTGCTCGAAGCCGTCGCCATCTGGCGGGAAAGGATGGAGGGCTGATATGGAATTCCTCAAAATCCTTTGGGACAACCTCAAGAAGGGCCCGGTGACCGACGCCTTCCCCTTCGGAGAAACGTATACCCCGGACCGCCTGCGCGGGCGGGTCGAAATCGACCCGGCGCTGTGCGTGGGCTGCGGCACGTGCGTCCACGTCTGCGCCGCCGGAGCCATCAACATCTCGAAATTCGAGGACGGCAGCGGCTTCGAGATCACGGTGTGGCGCAACTCCTGCTGCCTGTGCGCCCAGTGCCGCCACTACTGCCCGACCAAGGCCGTCACCCTCACCAACGACTGGCACAGCGCCCACCGGGCCACGGAAAAATATACCCAGATCACCCGCGCCAAGGTCAAATACGACTACTGTGCCGTATGCGGGGCCAAAATGCGCGTTCTGCCGCAGGAAGTGCTCAACCGCATCTACGCCAAGCATTCCGAAGTCGACGTGGACGTGATCTCGCACCTCTGCCCGAACTGCCGCCGCATCGACGTGGCGGTCGAGGAAGACCGCGCCTGTCATATCGACCAGCTCGAAAAGATGGCAGCCCGCGAGGAAGTCTGTCTCGTTCCGCCGAGAAAGGCCGAAAAGGCCTCGGCGGACAAGGAAAACGCAAAGGAAGCTCCCGCTCAGGCGGCCTCTGCCCCGAAAACAGCCGCACCCTCGCGGGAAGCTACGGCACAGCCCAAGTCCGACCCTGCGGCTTCCAAGGCGGCGCCGAGCGCCCAGACGCCTCCGGCTGAACAGGCCGCTTCCGCAGCAGCCGAAACGCGGCCCGATACGCCTTCCGGCACGGAAAGCGCCGCTGAAAAACCGTCTCCGGCGGCGGGCAACACCGCCGACTGAGCCGACGTACCGCTATGACGCAAGGAGAAACTTGCATGAATACGACATGGTCAAGCCGTTCCATCAATCCCGAGCTCGTCAAGGGGCTGGTGGATCTGGCTTCCGAAGAACGGCATAACTGGGACAGCTGGGGCAACGGCTTCGAGTGGGTGACGCTCATGAATGCCGGCCAGCTCCCCGCCGCTGCCGCCCTGCTTGCCAAACACGAGGCGCGCCTGTGCACGGTCACCGCGCTGAACAAGCAGCTCGCCGAGCCCGTCACCACGCTGGCCTATCACTTCGACGTGCACGGCTACACGGTGACGGTAACGGTCCCGCTGGACCCCGCCGAGAACAGCGTGCCCACCATCACCCCGTGGTTCCGCAATGCCGACTGGAACGAACGCGAATTCGCGGAGCTGTTCGACGTGCACGTCGACGGCAACACCAACCCCAAGCGCCTCTTCCTCGATCCGGAAATCGACGAGGGCATCCTCAACGAGGTCATCCCGCTGACCATCATGATGAACGGGGCCTGCACCAAGGATATGTGGGAGCGCATCATGGAAGTGAACGCCGAGCCCGGCGAGGAAGTGGAAAAGGGGGTGCACGAATGAGCCAGACCAGCAGTTTTTCCCTGCCCATCGGCCCGGTGCACGTCGCCCTTGAGGAGCCGGTCTACTTCCATCTCGACGTCGACGGCGAAACGGTCCGCAAGGTGGAGATCACCTCCGGGCACGTCCATCGCGGCATGGAAGGCATGGCGACGCAGCGCAACTTCTTCAAGAACACGACGTTGACCGAACGCGTCTGCTCGCTCTGCTCCAACAGCCACTCGCTGACCTACTGCATGGCGGTCGAAAACGTGCTCGGCATGACCCCGCCGCCCCGCGCCCAGTACCTGCGCGTGCTGGCGGAGGAAACCAAGCGCGTGGCCTCGCACCTGTTCAACATCGCCATTTTCGCGCACAACGTGGGCTTCAAGTCCCTGTTCCTGCACATCATGGAAGTGCGCGAGAACATGCAGGACGTGAAGGAGACCATCTACGGCAACCGCATGAACCTTTCCGCGAACTGTATCGGCGGCGTGAAGTTCGACATGGACGACAGCCTGACCGTGTACATGCTGGAACGGCTCGACACCGTCGAAGAAGCGGTCAAACGCGTGGAAAAGGTGTTCCGTACCGATCCCCTGATCGCCAAGCGTTCGCGCGGCGTGGGCGTCCTGTCCCGCGAGGATGCGTGGGCGCTCGGCGTGGTCGGCCCCGTGGCGCGTGGCTCGGGCCTCGACATCGACGTGCGCAAGAACACGCCCTATCTCGTCTATCCCGATCTCTACTTTGACATCATCAAAGAACAGGACGGCGACGTCTGGTCACGCGCGATGGTGCGCGTGCGCGAGGTGTTCGAGTCCATCCGCCTGCTCCGCCAGTGCCTCGACAAGCTCCCCGACGGCCCGTTGGCCGTGCACATGGAGCGCATCCCGGAAAGCGAATCCGTCGCCCGCTCGGAGGCCCCGCGCGGCGAGCTTATCTATTACCTGCAGACCAACGGGACCGACACCCCCGCCCGCCTCAAGTGGCGCGTGCCGTCCTACATGAACTGGGAGGCCCTCACCGTCATGATGAAGGACTGCCAGCTCGCCGACATCCCCGTCATCGTCAACAGCATCGACCCCTGCGTCAGCTGCACGGAGCGGTAGGGGGGTGAAATGAAGATTGTGGAGGGGGAGGAGAACCCTTCTGGAGAAGGGCTTCTCCTCCCCCCCTCCACAAACCCACCCCCTCCTCTCCTAAGACTTTTGTAAGGGTCGACGGAGGGCGGGGTATTGAGAGAAGATTCACCTTTGGCGCACGTCCCCCGGAGCGGCGCCAAAAGAAAAACGGTTTTGATGCGAAGGGGCTCCTGACGAGCCGCCTCCCCACCAGTCAAAGTTTTGCGGGTGGGGGTCCGGGGGAGGGAGCGTGTGGGTGTCCCCCACTTTTGAAAAAAGCTCCCTCCCCCGGTCTTCCCTCCCCAGCGAGGGAACCCGTGCACGAAGCATCCATCGTCGCAGGCATGATGCATATCCTCGAAGACGAGGCCAGACGCCACAACGTGAGCAGGATCACGCGGGTGCGGCTTTCGGTGGGGCTGTTCACGGCGGTGGAGCCCAAAACGCTGGAAGCGTGCTTCGAGCTGTACGCGGAAGGCACGGCGGCGGAAGGGGCCGAACTGGACATCACGACCGTCCCCGCCGAAGGGCGCTGCCTTGAGTGCGGGCACGGATTTCCCATGACCTCGCCGCGCTGCCGCTGCCCGGAATGCGGAAGCCTGCGGCTGGAAGGCAAGGGCGGCCGGGACTTCCTCATCACCGGCATCGACGCCTGCTGACACCCCAGATTGACTGCGAAAGTTCGTAAGGAATATGCCATGAGCCGTTACATGATCGAATCGGTCCCGGAAAAGTGCAAGGCGTGCCGCCGCTGCGAAATCGCCTGTATCGCCGCCCACCACGGCCTGACCTTTAAAGAGGCCCTGAAAAAGCGCGACGAACTCGTCGCCCGCGTCCATGTCGTCAAGAGCGGCTCGGTGAAGTCGCCCATCTCCTGCCGCCAGTGCGAGAACGCCCCCTGCGCCCGCATCTGCCCCACCGGGGCGCTCCAGCAGGACGACGGCATCGTGACCATGAACGCCCAGATCTGTTCGGGCTGCCAGCTCTGTATCATGGCCTGCCCCTACGGCGCGATCTCGCTGGAATCCATCGGCCTGCCCTCCGCCACGTCGGAAACGATGGCCCAAAAGAGTATGCGCTCCGTGGCCGTGCGCTGCGACCTGTGCAAGGACTGGATGAAGCGCGAGGGCAAATCCGTGCCCGCCTGCGTCGAAGCCTGCCCCGTCCACGCCCGAAGCGTGGTGCAGATAGGCTGATCCCAGCGCAATCATTGATGGTGTAAGCGTGCCGGGGCGGGGCTCCGGCACGCTTTTATTCACCGGGCATTTATGGTACAGGGCACGGATTATGAGCGAATCCATCGGCATTATTGCAGGAAGCGGACAATTCCCGCGCCTCGTGGCGGAAGACGCCAAGGCGGCGGGTTATGGCGTTGTGGTCTGCGCCTTCCACGGCTTCACCGATCCCGGCCTTGAAGCGCTGGCCGACGCGTACACGACCGTCTATCTGGGCCAGTTCGACAAGGTGATCGACTACTTCCGCAAGCACGGCGTCCGCAGGCTGTGCATGGCCGGAGCGATCAACAAGCCGCGCGCGCTGGACTTGCGCCCGGACTTCCGGGCGGCGCGCATCCTCTTCTCCCTCAGGGGCAAAGGCGACGACGCGCTGCTCCGGGCCATCATGGCGGATCTGGAAAAGGAAGGCTTCACGCTCATCCAGGCGGCGGAACTCTCCACCTCCCTGCTCTGCCCCGAAGGCGTCCTGACCCGGCGCGGCCCCTCAGCCGAGGAGATTGCGGAAATCGACTACGGCTGGCCCATCGCCGAAGCGCTCGGCCGGTTTGACATCGGCCAATGCATCGTGGTCAAACAGGGCATGGTGGTGGCCGTGGAATGCCTCGAAGGCACGGACGCCGCCCTGCGGCGCGGCGGCGAACTGCGCGGCGAAGGTTGCGTGGCGATCAAACGCTTCAAGCCCAAACAGGACGAACGCGTGGACTTGCCGTCCATCGGGCTGCAGACCGTGCGCCTCCTCATCGAACAACACTACCGCTGTCTTGCCGTGGACGCGGGCAAAACGCTCTTTTTCGACAGGGCCGAAGCGCTGGCCCTTGCCGACAAACATAACTTCTGCATCGTCGCGCTGACCGAAGACTCGTTCGGGAAGCTGCGCCTTCAGGCGAAAGCCGACTAGACACACGAAACCCGAGAGGAAACCAAGTATGGGCAAGGCCGACCGTTATCAGAAACTGTACCCCGTCACATGGGATCAACTCCACCGCGACGCTAAAGCGCTGGCATGGCGCCTTCTGGAACAGGGACCGTTCAAGGGCATCATCGGCGTCGCGCGCGGCGGGCTTGTCCCGGCCGCCATCGTGGCCCGTGAGCTCAACATCCGTCTGGTCGACACCCTGTGCATCTGTACCTATCAGGGCCGCGAACAGACCGGCGGCGAAGAAGTCCTCAAGGCCATCGAAGGCGACGGCGACGGCTGGCTCGTCGTCGACGACCTCGTGGACACCGGCAACACCGCCACCATCATCCGCAACATGCTCCCCAAGGCCCATTTCGCCACCCTGTACTCCAAGCCCGCCGGAAAGCCCCTCGTGGACACCTTCATCACCGAAGTCAGCCAAGATACGTGGATTCTTTTCCCGTGGGACTCCGAAGTGCAGTATACCGCCCCGCTGGTGGAACAGAACTAGGCGTTAAGACGGGAAGCCCCCGGCAGACGGCATTATAAAAAAAGAAAACCGGGACAGCCTCGCGCAACAGGCTGCCCCGGTTTTCCGCATAGGAGAGAAGGAAGGATGGCCGTCGGCTTCGTTGCTGTCGGACACCGAAAGCCTTCGGGAAATGTCTCCGGATCGGCAGCCCGTGACTGCCGCCAATCCGGGGCTCCGCCCTTCCCGCCGGGTGGCCGGAAGGGCGAAGCGGTTTGGGAGGGAAGGATGCCAAAAGGCAATCCGTGCGGAGGAGCTTCAGCCGCGCGGCGCGAAACGCATCCTTGGTTTCCCCTCCCGGTTCAGCAAAGCCTGTTCTTAGAAAGCGTACCGCATGTTGACGGAGGCCTTGTAGGCGTTGCGGTTGGTGTTGTCGAGGACGTTGCCCCAAACGCCGTCGTTGAGGCTCAGGTGGATGTACCCGAGTTCCACGGCGAGGGTCAGATCCTTGTAGATCTGGTAGTCGGTGTCGAAGGTGGCTTCCCACGCGCCGTCCTTGGTGGTCAGGTAGGTGGAGCCCACCATGCTGCCGGTGGCATCAGGATAGCTGGCATGGAAGGTGGTCATACCGGCGTTCGCGGGCATGTTCTTGTTGTTGGTACCCCGATAGTAGCCGACCTGAATGGCGTGAGTCAGGTTTTCCATGAAGGAGATGTCCTTCATGCGGAGCGCGACGCCCCACGTGCCCACGGGGCTGGTGCCGAGGATGGTATCGCTGGAAATGCCGTAACCGCCGTCAAAGCCGAAGGAAGAACCGGACCAGCCGGCGTCCACGGTGGGCATACGTTCGGAGCCGTCATACGGATTGGAGTTGTCACCGGAGCCGTACCACAGGAGCAGGCCGGGAACGCCGAAATCAAGCTTGTATTCCGCGATGGCAGAAGCCAGCCAGCCGCTGCGCTTCAGGTCGATGGTCTTGCTGGTCGCGCCGTCGTATCCGCTGAGCGAACGGACCGTGCCCATATCCACGGAGCCGTAGTTGAAGTCACCGGCGAGGCGGAAGGGGCTGAACGTGGTCATTTCACCCGTGATGCCAACCCACCATGCGTTGCCTTCGCTGCGGTTGCCTTCAAGCGTGGTCAGATCGCTGCCGCTGGGGAGCACGGGGAGCATCCCGGCGCGCATGTCATCGATGTCACCCTTGGCGTCGCCACCAAGGCTGCGGCTGCCCACGAAACCATACATGCCCCAAGGCGTGATCTTCACACCGTCAAAGGTCAACGGCAAGGTCAGGCCAACGAAATCCATGGCGTTGTTCTGATCGTCATGCCACTTGCCATAACCATTGGTGTTGTCGTTTTCAGCGCGCAGCCAGAAGAGGTTCGCGCCGACGTTTTCGGTGAAGTTGCCGCCGATGGTGATGCCCGCGCCGTCGCCGTCGAGCACGGCGGAACCGGCCACGAAGCCAGGCATCACGAAGGGCTGCAAGCCCATGCGGACCAGCACGTCGGTTTCGGGGATGGCCCAGTCGATGTAGGAGTAGCGCACTTCAACGGTCCTGCCGTCCGTGCCGAGGGAAGCGCCGTCCTTGGCATGGCCCCAATGCGTGTCGCCGATTTCAAAATAAACGACGCCCTTCAAGCTTTCAGACGCGATCACGTCGATCTGGGTGCGCAGACGCTGCGCCGCGCCGAAGCGGTCGCTGCTGTTGTGCTTGTCGAACGAATCGTTCGTATACTCAAAACTGAAGTCCCACATGCCCTTAGCCTTGATGTCGGCTGCATTGGCGGCGGAGAATGCGGAGCAGATAAGCCCGGCCGCAAGCAGAAGCGTGGTGAGTCTCTTCATGACGAAAATCTCCTTTCTTCATGGTGAAGGTTGGGGTATTTCCGACCTCTTCCTCTCAGAGCCGGAAACACCAAAAGCTTCAGGATCCGAGGTGAAGCTTTCAAGGGCATTTTCTCTCACCGAAATAAATATTCAATTATTTGTACGATCTTTATAACAAGCCTCTAACGAAGGCTCTCTCGGCCCCGCTTGCAAAAAGAAAAAAGAGGGGCTCCGCGACACGCCCCTTCCCGCTTTTCCTTGCCCCCCAAGGCAAAACCGAAAGGCCCTTTCCACCGGCCCCCGCCCCCTCTCATATTAGACCTATCCCTTGCCTGGAGATGACGGTTCCACTCCGGCGGATGCAGAAGCGCATCCCTAAGCCCGCCTCCCCGCACGATGCCGGAACAGGGCCAGCCCGAGGAACAGGTTCAAAAGCAGGCTCACACCAAGCACCGCCCGGAAAAGGACCGGCAAGGCCCACAGCGATTCGCTGAATCCGGACGGGGCGACCTCGCGTTCCACCGTACCTTCATCGGAAAGCGTGATTGTCATGGGATGGGAAACCTTATGCCCCATGTTGTCCGCAACCACGATGGTCCATGTGCCGGGCTTGTCCGGAAGGAACGCGAATCTTCCCTGAGCGTCCGTACGCCCGTTCTGAAATTCCACATCCGCGCTGTCCGGGCCGTACAGCTTCGCTTCGGCATACGCCGCCACGTCGCCCGTGGAATACGAGAACGCCACCACACGGGCATCTCCGGACGCCAGCTCCTTCGCCAGCAGCGCGTGAGCCTGCGCGTCCGCGGAAAACCAGCCCAGAACCAACAGGGCGGCCAACACTACACGTCTCAACATATCTTCTCCTTGGAAAGGGAACACCGGAAACGGAGCCTCCGGGCACTCCACTTTCATCTCACACTCAATCCGCATCGGGCTTTCCCCATCCAGCCGGGACACCCGCGCATCCTTCCCGCGAACAATGCCGCCGGGCCGCGCCCCGACACAGCAGAAACGCTCTTTCCTAGCACCCCGCCGGGAGACGTATTCCCAACGGAAACATTTCCATGCCGCCCCACCCTCCATCGGCCCTTATGGAAATTTTTGGAGGGGGAGAGGAGGGTTTTGGGGAGGGGCGAGGGAACCGTGGGGGTGCTCCCCCTTCTTCAGAAAGGTTCCCTCGCCCCTCCACAGCCTTCCTTTTCCCTGCTCCCTACTTCATCACCGGGAAAACATAGGTAGCGCGCATGTTGCGCTTGTCGGCGCTGCCGTCGGTGAGCTTTTCGGTAACTTCGGTACGCAGCATCCACAGGCCGGGCTTGGTCACCTTGAACGACGCCATGCCGTCCGCGCCGGTTTCAGCCTTGGCCATGTAGGCATCCTGCTCGGCGCTGTACCCGTCGTAGGTCAGGCCAAGCGGGGCCTTTACCGGCTTGCCGTTCAGCAGCACTTCCGCCTTGATGTCGTCACCGGCCTTGATGTCGGCGGGATTCGTCAACAGCACGATCTCAAGATCGTGCCCCAAAACCTTCTTGTACAATCCGTCATTCGCGGCGGGATTGAGCATGGTCTTGGCGAACTTCTCATACTTGCCGACCTTGAGGACCTTCTTGCCCTTGGCTTCGAGATCCTTGCGGCCGCCCTCCAGCACGCCTTCGGTCGTGTCGCTCCAGGTCTGCGGCAGACGATGCCCGACGATCATGGCGGGGCCGTCCGCAGGGAGGGCCGCCTTGCCCACAAACGCCTTCACCTTGGCGTCTTCGGCAAGCTTCACGGGCTCCTTGGCGTTGCCCTGAATGAGTTCGACCACCACAGTCTCCACCGGCTCGGCCTCTTCGCTGATCATGAATACGTGCGCCGCCTGCGCCTGCACGCCCACGCTTTCGCCCTTGGCGGCCTGCGTTTTGTCGGGTTTGACGATGAATTCATGCGCGGAGGCAAGAGTGGCGGTCCCAACGAGGCAGAGTGAACACATCCCAGCAAGCAACACTTTGAAAAGCATGGCGAACTCCTTGTTTTGAATAACACGGCACAATATTGTGTTATCTTTTTCAAAAATGTATTACCTGGAAAAATGGTTTTCCGTCAATTCAATTTTTATTTTATTTCCGCATGTTATAATTATTTACCCAACAATTCCGACACTGTTCGTACTTTTTTAAAAAAAATAACACGCATACTCGGCGACACACACCCGTGCCCTGAAAAAGCAGGTTCCTCCTTCCAAAAGCCATCATCGGCGCGGGGTTGCAAAATGACAAAAAGGCAACTGCTTGCCTTTGTTCAGCTATCCGCGTAGATTATCCCCTTTCGCGCCAGCCGGCCCGGTTGGGGTGCGCCCCTCGGCTTCAACGCAGTCCAGACAAAAGGGAAGCATATGAACCTCACACAGAAAATCATCGGCAGTCACCTTGTTTCCGGCACCATGACGCCCGGAAGCGAAATCGGTCTGCGCATCGACCAGACCCTGACCCAAGACGCCACCGGGACCATGGCGTGGCTCCAGTTCGAAGCCTTGGGCATCCCCCGGGTCAAGACCGATATTTCCCTGAGCTACGTGGACCACAACACGCTCCAGATGAACTTCCGCAACCCTGACGACCACCGCTTCCTGCGCACCGTGGCGGCCAAATTCGGCGGCGTGTACTCCGGGCCCGGCACCGGCATCTGCCACCAGCTCCACCTCGAAAACTTCGCCAAGCCCGGCGCGACCCTCGTGGGCTCCGACAGCCACACCCCCACCGCGGGCGGCATCTGCTCGCTCGCCATGGGCGCGGGCGGGCTTTCCGTCGCGCTGGCGATGGCGGGCGAGCCCTACTATATCCCCATGCCCAAGGTCGTGCGCGTCTTCCTGACCGGGGCGCTCACCGGCTGGGCCTCCGCCAAGGACGTCATCCTTGAACTGCTCCGCCGCCGCACCGTCAAGGGCGGCGTGGGCCGCGTGTTCGAATACGCCGGGCCCGGCGTCGCCACCCTCTCCGTGCCGGAACGCGCCACCATCGCCAACATGGGCGCGGAACTCGGCGCCACGGGCACCCTCTTCCCCTCCGACGGCGTGACCCGCGCCTTCCTCAAGGCCATGGGCCGCGAAGCCGATTGGCGGGAACTCGGCCCTGACGCCGATGCCGCGTATGATGAAGAGGAAGCCATCGATCTTTCCGCGCTGGTCCCGCTGGCCGCGCAGCCGCACATGCCCGACCGCGTGGTGCCCGTGGCCGAACTCGACGGCCTGCCCGTCGAGCAGGTCTGCATCGGTTCCTGTACGAACTCCTCCTACGCGGACCTCAAGCTGGTCGCGCAGATCCTCGACGGGCACCGCATCAATCCCGGCACCGACGCCATGATTTCCCCCGGCTCCAAGCAGGTGCTCACCATGCTGGCGCAGGAAGGGCTCCTTGAGCCGCTCATCGGCTCCGGCGCGCGCCTGCTCGAATGTTCCTGCGGCCCGTGCATCGGTTCCGGCGGCGCACCCGTCACCTCCGGCGTAAGCGCCCGTACCTTCAACCGCAACTTCGAGGGGCGCAGCGGCACCAAGGACGCCAAGGTCTATCTGGTCAGCCCTCTGACCGCCGCCCAAGCCGCCCTGAACGGCAAGTTCACCGATCCCGCCACATGGGGGACCCCGCCCGCCAAGCCGGAACTGCCCGCCGATCCGCCGTCCATCCGGCACCTGTTCGTGTTCCCGCCGGAAAACGGTGACGGCGTCGAAGTCCTGCGCGGCCCGAACATCGTGGCGCTGGAGAAATTCCCCCGCCTCGACGCGTCCGGAGACGTGCTCGAAGCCAACGTCGTGATCCGCCTCGGCGACAACATCACCACCGACCACATCATGCCCGCGGGCGCGGAAATCCTCGCCCTGCGCTCCAATATCCCGGCCATTTCCGAGCACGTGTTCGTGCGCGTGGACCCCGATTTCGTGAAGCGCGCCCGCGCCGTCTCCGAAGCGGGAGGCAACGGCGTCATCGTGGCTGGCGAAAACTATGGTCAGGGCTCCAGCCGCGAACACGCGGCGCTGGCCCCGCGCCATCTCGGCATCAGAGCCGTCATCGCCCTGTCGATGGCCCGCATCCACCGCGCCAATCTCGTGAATTTCGGCATTCTGCCCCTAGTCTTCGTGAACAGGGAAGATTATGCTAAGGTCGCTCAAGGTGCGGATATCCGCATCCCGCTCACGGAAATCACGCCCGGCGGCGTGACGAACATTGAGATTGCGGGCGTGGGCGTTCTTCCTGTAAGGAATGATCTCTCGGCGGCCGAACTGGACATCATCCGGTCCGGCGGCCTGTTGAACGCCGTAAAAGAAAAAATGTAAGCCGGATCCCGGGAAGCCGTGCGGGGCACCGTACGGCTTCCCGGGGCCCGTAACCTTTGAACTGGAGCTGTCATGCTGGATCTCATTCGAGCCAACGCCCAATCGTGGGGCGTCAAAATCGCCTTTGGCATCATCATTCTGGTCTTCGTCTTCTGGGGCGTCGGCGGCCTGACGGGCGGCCCTTCCACGGTCATCCTCACCGTGAACGGGGAACCCATCACCATTCAGGAGTTCCAGCGGAAATACGAACAGCTTGAGCAGCAGGTGCGCGCCCAGTATCCCGATCTCGATGCGGCCGGCCTCAAGGCGATGCAGCTCAAGCAGCAGCTCATCCAGAACCTCATTCTCGAAAACCTCATCATGCAGGAAGCCAAGCGCGTCGGCATCGTCGTGACGCCCGTGGAGCTGCGCAAGCTCATCGAAAGCTTCCCCGCCTTCCACAACGCCGAAGGCAAGTTCGATCCCGACGCCTATGTCCGCGTGATCAAGGCCCAGCGCAACACCCCCGGCAACTTCGAAGCCGAGCTCCGCAACAACATGCTGATGAACAAGCTCCGCGCGGACGTCACCGCCGGGGCCTTCGTTCCCGAAGCCGAAGTGCGCGATCTCTTCCGCTATGAAGGCGAACGCCGCATTCTGGAGTATGTTTTCTACCCGCTGGAAGACTATACCTCCAAGGTCACCGTCGACGACGCGCAGATCAAGGACTATTACGAAGCCAATCAGGCATCCTTCACCGTGCCCCCGCAGGCCGACGTGGAATACCTGCTCATCGGCGCGGAAGCGCTGGCCGCCGCCCAGAACATCAGCGACGCCGCCGTATCCGAGTACTATGAAAAGAACGCCGCCCAGTTCGCCACCCCCGAAATGGTGCGCGCCCGCCACATCCTCATTCTGAGCGACGCCAAGGCTTCCGCCGAGGATCAGGCCAAGGCGAAGGCCAAGATCGAAGAAATCGCCCAGCGCATCAAGGCTGGCGAAGATTTCGGCACCGTGGCCAAGGAAGTTTCCGAAGATCCGGGCAGCGCTCCGCAGGGCGGCGAACTCGGCTGGTTCGCGCACGGCCAGATGGTTCCCGAATTCGACAAGGCTTCTTTCGCCCTCAACCCCGGCGAGCTTTCCGAGCCCGTCAAGACGCAGTTCGGCTGGCACCTCATCCAGCTTGAAGAAAAGAAGGCCGCCGGGCAGAAGCCGTTGGATGAAGTGAAGGATCAGATCCGCACCCGTCTGGCGCAGGATGAAGCCTCCGGCAAGGTACAGGAAGCGCTGGAACAGGTTCAGCTCGCGGTCATCGGCGGCAAGTCGCTGAAGGAAGCCGGGGAACCGCTCAAGCTGGCCCCGCAGGAAACCGGCCTCGTCAACACGACCGAATTGACCGAAAAGATGGGCATCAAGCCTGAAAACCTGCCCGCGCTGCTGGCCGCCAAGCCCGGCACCGTGCTGGACACGCCTTTCGTGACCAAGACCGGCTATGTCATCGCCAAGGTAAACGAATCCAAGCCTCAGACCGTGAAGCCGCTTGACGCCGTGAAGGACGACATCAAGGCTCGCCTCCAGCAGGACAAGGCCCGCACGCTTGCCTTCGAGGCCGCCAATGCCGAACGCAAGACCTTTACCGCCGCTCTGCCCAAGGAACTTCAGGGCAAGCTCAAGAAGACCGAACCGGTCGGCCGTCAGGGCTACATGGGCGAGCTGGGCATGAACGCCGAACTGGCCAAAGCCGCCTTCGCCGCCAAGGTGAACGAATGGTTCCCCGTGGCCTACACGCTCGACGGCGGCGCGGTCATCGCCCGCGTGGCCGAAGTCGTGACGCCGAGCGACGAAGACTGGAAGACCGCCGCTCCGCAGATCACCGACGCCGTGCTCAACGCCAAGCGTGAGCAGATGTTCCGCGGCTTCCTCAGCCTGCTCCGTTCCAATGCCAAGATCGAACTGAAGAACGAGACGATTCTGGCGGATTAAGCCTTACTGCTTCTTATTGAACAAAGAGGGAACATCCTTACCGGATGCTCCCTCTTTTATAAATCTTCAATAGGTATTACTAGCTATAGAGAAAACCGCTCAAGTTGATACTGAAAAAGAGAAGGCAAATAGCGAATATAATACCAGACTCTCAATTTCTTATATGTAAAAAGCATATTCCATGCCTGAGAGTATTTTTCTCTACTGAGAGGAAAAGCAATTAGTTGAATCTCCATAGGGAGATTCTTGAAGACGCCCTCCGGCATGACCAAGAAAATATCCCGCATAGCCATCATAAACTCTTCGATACGACTCTCATCTTTACGGTACCGAATAAAGTCCCTGTAAGCTCCTCGTAGTATATCTCCAATGTTTTCAGCATAAATCTTTTGTATACCTATTTCAGCATTATATACGGCAGAAACCATATTTTTTGCCGCGTGGCATTTCCAAAAGGCGTCTTCACAGCCTTTTATATACATCTTAGATCTATCGCCCCTTATTCTTTGGCGATACTTATATGTATTAATAGCAATATACGATATTGTTTTTGCATGTATGCATATACGACATGAAAAATCATTATCTTCAAATTTTAACAGATCTTCATCAAAAAACAAACAATATTTTAATACAAAAGAACGTAATAGCAGCTTATTCCATACAGTTACGTTATAAGATAAAACAGGAAAACCGGCAACAGTCCCTCTACGTATATCTTTATCAGGATTTGCTAATGTATTTATTTCATAGTATGATTTTCCCAATTCGCAATACCAATTAACAGTACGCCCCCAGACAACATCTGCTAGATCTGTTATCGCCACATCATAAAGGGATTCTAATGCATTATTACTAAAAAAAGTATCATCAGAGTCCATAAAGAAAATATATTTTCCTACGGCCTCTCTAATCCCTCGGTTCCGTGTCGCCGAAACATCTCTATTTTTATCGTTACAAAGTATGCGAATCCTGGAATCAGAAACTGCATATTTTTGTAATAGCTGCAAGCTATCATCCGTAGAGCAATCATCAATACAAATGATCTCAATATCCGTCAGCGACTGCTGAATAACCGAGTCCAAGCATTCGCCAAGATACGGAGCTACATTATACACGGGGATTATAACGGAAACCTTGACCATAGCACTCATTCCGCGCTTAGCTTCCTCAGCTTCTTCTCAAACCGCTCGTATTCGCTGAAAATACACGCACAGTAGTTCTGGCGGTACAGGCCCATTTCCTTGGAGCGGTCGATCCCGGCCTGCCACAAGGGGCGGAAGTCCCGGTACAGGAACTCGGAACCGAATCCGGCGTCGCTCCTGTAGTCACCGGACGCCGCGACGCGGGTTCCGATTCCCCGGATGGCGTCGTGCTGCTGGTGCCGGGAATACAACAGGCTTGTGGTAAAGCAGTCGAAACCGTTCTCCGAGGCGATGGCGCAGGTCAGGGCAAGACGGCTCTCGTAGCAGTAGCCGCAGCGGGCATACCCTTGATTGTCCGCGATCCCCAAATCGTGCACCATCTTGAGCCAGCCGGGCAGATCATACACATCGTCCTGCCACAACATGGGCAGATCCATCTGTTCCGCCACCTGTTCCATCGCCTCCCGCCGCCGAAAATATTCGGAGACAGGATGGATGTTCGGGTTGGCGAAGTATCCCGTGACGTCATAGCCCTCGTCGCGCAACGACTGGATGCACATGATGCTGCACGGCCCGCAACAGGCGTGCAGGAGCACTTTCTTGCCGTTACCTGCCATTGTTCTGCCCGTTGTGCTGATGGCCCTGCTGCTGTGCTGAGGCTGCCGGCGCGGAAGAAATGCCCTCGATGCGGATATCCAGACGGATATGGAATTCCTTTTCCATGAGCGAGAGCCGTTCGCGCTTGTGATTCAGAAGATACAGCCCGAGCTCGGCGTCCACGCTGTGGGCATACTCGGTCTGCCCCGCCGCCGCAGCGCTGCGCATGGCGCGGTGCAGGTCGCGAAGCGTCTGTACGGACTGCCACTCCATATTGCGGCGCTGGCCCGTCCCCTTACAGTGCGGACAGGTCTCCATGCTGATAGAGATCGCCGAGGAGCCGGTCCGCTGGCGTACGATCTGGAGCAGGCCAAAAGAACTCATCTTGCCGATGTCGTGACGGGCGCGATCGCCCTTCATGGCGTTGCGGAGTTCTTTTTCAACCTCACGGCAATGCTCGGGATCGCGCATTTCAATGAAGTCGATGACGATCTGCCCGCCGATGTCGCGCAGGCGAAGCTGGCGGGCGATGGCCGTCGCCGCTTCCATATTCGTACGGAAGGCCATAGCCTCAAAATTCGTCTTGCCGCCGATCTTGCCGGAGTTGATGTCGATGGCCATAAGCGCCTCGGTCTGGTCGAACACCAGACGCCCGCCGGACGGCATGAGCACTTCGCGGGAATGTACCTGCTCGATCTGGTTGAGAAGGCCGAAGTGTTCCCAAAGGGTCTTGTCATGCTTCTCATAGAGATGCACGAGGTCGCCCTTGCGCGGGAACAGCAGGGAAGCCATCTCCCGGATGGCTTCGGCGGTTTCCGCGTTGTCCACCCAGACTTCGGACACGTCGTCGGACAGATAGTCGCGAACGCTCCGGCTGGCGAGGCCCGGTTCCTGATAGATCAGGGAGGGGACCTTTTCCGTGGTGGCGCGCTTGCGGATATCCTTCCAGACGCGCTTGAGGAAAGAGAGGTCCTTCTGGAGCGTGGTCTTGCTCGTGCCCGCGCTCACGGTGCGGACGATGGCCCCAAGCCCTTCGCCGGGCTCAAGGCCCCGGATGAGCTCGCGCAAACGGTTGCGCTCCTCGCCGTCCTCCACCTTGCGGGAAATGCCGATCTGCTCCTGCCCCGGCGTCAGCACGAGGAAACGCCCGGCGAGCGACAGCCATGTGGTCAGGAACGCGCCTTTGGAGCCGTTGGGCTCCTTCACGACCTGCACGAGGACTTCCTGCCCGGGCTTGAGCACTTTCTGGATGGGCGGGTATTTGCGGCCCTTGGTGGGTTCGTGGGGCTGGAGGTAATATTCGGGGTGCACTTCGTCGATCTGCAGGAACCCGTTCTTCACGTTCCCGTAATTGACGAAGGCGGCTTGCAAATTGGTGTCGATATTGTTGATGACGCCTTTGTAGATGTTGCCCCGGATCTTGGCCTGATGGGTCATCTCCACGTAGTACTCGCGCACGGAGCCGTCTTCGGTGAGCACCACCTCGACCATATCGCCGGGCAGGACGCTGACCAGCATCTTGCGGTCCACGCCGGACGCGGCGGCCTTGGCGGACTTGCGGCCCTTCTTGGCGTCCTGTTCCTCTTCGCCTTCCTCGGCGGACTCGTCCTCGGCTTCCTGCAGCGCGGCGGCAGCGGAGGCCTTCTTGTTCCGGCGGCGGCGCGGCTTGCGCGGCACGCGAGGCGCGCGCGCCTCCTCACCCTCGGCTTCGGCGGGAGCGGCAGCAGGTCCGTCGTCGTCATCATCAAAAACGAACACCTCATCCTCGGGCACGGCGGCCTGCTGGTCCTTCAGCGTCTCCTCAGCCTGTTCGGCGGCGGGACGCGCGGGTTTGCGGCGGCGGGAACGGGAGCGGGGTTTGCGGGGAGCCTCTTCGCCCGTGGCGGCGGATTCCTGCCCGGATTCAGCCCCTGCGGGCTCATCTTCGACGGCGGGCGCGGATTCGGCAAAGGCCTCAGCCGGAGCGTCGGCGGCTACGGGCTCATCAAGAATGGGCGTTTCACCCGCTTCCGGCGCGGCTGCGTCAACGGCGGCATCGCCTTCGGCGGGACGGCGGCGGCCCCGACCGCTGCGGCGGGAACGGCGGCGCTTCGCGGGTGCGGCGGCATCGCCTTCGGCGGTTTCGGAAGCATCGGCGGCAGCGGATTCCTCCGGCGAGGCGACGGCAGGGACGGCGGCGGGTTCGGACACGGCGGGAACGGCGGACGCAACCGCCTCGGCGGGCAGAACGGAAGCGGCGACGGCGGGAATCTGAACGGGATGTTCGGTCAACACGGGCTGTTCAGGCTGCTTCGGCTCCACAGGCGCCTCAACAGGCTGTTTCGGCTGCTCGGACTGTTTCCGGGCTGTTTTCGCCGCAGACTGCTTCGGCGCGGGGCGTTTCCGTGCGGGAGCCTCGGGCGCGGGCGGGGCCGACACGGACTGTTCCTCCACGGGTTGCGCCGGCACGGCGTTCTCCGGAGCGGAAAGTTCCAGCGTGGCCTGCTCCACGGCAGGCTTCTTGCGGCGCGGGCGGCGGGGCTTCTTTTCGGGAGCGGGCTCGGAAGGGGTTTCAACGGCATCCGCAGCGGCGGACATGGGCTTTTCGGACGCAGCCGGCTGTTCCGCCGGGGCTGCGATCTTTTCAGAATCGGTCATATGTTTCCTCAAAAAAACAAAAAAGTATCGGGGTGCCGTCCGGCTGGCGCGGGCGGCCGCAAAAATCGCGGGCTCGGACGCGCCGTTCGCTCGGCGTCTCCGAAGGAGCCCCATGCATACGGGCCTCGCCGGGAGAAAGCCTTTCCGGAAAATACGGAAGGCGGGCAAGGCCGCAAGACGCGGGTTTCCAAAAAATTTTTCCGGCGGTGACAAATGCCCCTGCGCACGGACAGGCCAGCGGTCCGGGCGGGGAAGCGACGATCCGGGCGAACCGGTCAATCCAGCATGTGAAGCGTCACCGACAGGTCGTCCCCCGCAAGCCGCAGGACGGCATAGCCGCCCGTCGCAAACGCGCCGGGATTGACCAGCACGGTGCGTCCGAGGCGATCCACGGCGCGGGATTCATGGATGTGTCCGCACAGGCACACATCAGGCTGCGCGTCCAGAATGAAGTCACGTACGGCGGAGGAACCAACGTGGATTCCGTCCCCGACGATGTCGCACAGCGTGTCATGCGGAGGCGTATGCACGGAAAGCACCACATGACGATACGTCCGGGCCTCCCTCCACATGTGTTCGAGCCAGTCCGCAAAGCGGGACTCGGGAAATTCGCTCGGCGTACCGAACGGCGTGAACGTGGAGCCGCCAAGCCCCATGAGCGCGACGCCGGGAGCCAGCTCACGTACGCATAAATGGGTATTCCATCCCTGCTTGGCAAGCCAGTCCGTGACTTCGGCGCGATCCATGTTGCCGATCTGCGCGTAAATGACGGAATTATAGCGGGTGAGCTTCTCAAGCACATTACGGGCCTGCGCCGCGCCGCCGGTGACGGTCAGATCGCCGGTGACGATGATGCCGTCGGCCTCTTCCAGCCCCTGGATTTCGCCAAGCCGGGCTGCCTTGTCGTGAAGATCGCCCATGACGATCCATGTGCGGACCCCGGAGGACGGGGCCGCCGCACCGGAAGTTCCGGAAGCGGGGACCGCAAAGGACGAAAGAGGCTGGGCGCTTGGCATGTCGGCAACTTCCTTGTACTGTTGGGGTTGCAGGGTATACCGGCTTGCCTTTCCCTGCAAGGGATTCCGCTTCACTGATCTTTCGTACCCTAACCTATTGTTTCAGGTTTGACAAAGGTGCGCCATGTCCCTTCCCCCGACCTCCCCTTCCGCGACGGGTACGCCCTCCGGACTCGCCGCCCCGGATAGAAATGTCTTGCGTTCCGAGCTGATACGCGCACGTAAAGCCCTTGACCCCGCCGAGTGGGAAAGCCATTCCGCCGCCGTCCAGCGGCGTGTCCTCGCCCTCCCCGAGTGGCGCGACGCCCGTACTGTCGCCATGTATATCGCCGTGCGGAACGAAATCTCCACCGATGAAATTATCAGACGCGCGTGGGCCGAAGGCAAACAGGTGCTCCTGCCCCGCTGCCTCCCGCCGAGCGCGGGCGAAGGAATCATGGAATTCGTCCTGTGCCGGGGCTATGATGAACTGGCGCCCGGCGCCTTCGGCCTCTCCGAGCCCGGCCCCGCGTGCGTACCCCTGCCCCGCACGGGATGGGGGCAGGACGCCGCCGGAACTTTCGTCCCGCCTTCCGGGACGGATGCGTCTCTCCGGCTGCCGGATCTGATTCTGGTCCCCGCCGTGGGCATCAGCCCCGCCGGGGCGCGCCTCGGGTACGGCAAGGGGTTCTACGACCGCCTGCTCGCCCTGCCCGGCTGGGGCGGCGCGAAGCGGCTCGCGCTGGTCCACTCCCTCCAGCTCGCCGCATTTCCCGCCGGGCCTCTGGACATTCCCATGCACGGCTACGCTACCGAAAAGGAACTCATATGGCTCTGAGCTTCATCCCCTTCGCCTTTCCCGGCGCCCCGGGCGTCCGCTGCGCCTTCCAGACCCGCGACTGGGGCGTTTCGGAAGGTCCCTATGGAGGCGGGAACATCGCCTATACGGTAGGGGACGATCCCTTGCGCGTCTCGGCCAACCGGCTGGATCTCGCCGCATCTCTTGAGCTTGCCGAAATCGCCGAACTCGATCAGATCCACGGCGATACGCTCGTTTTCGATCCCCCGCCCTCGCCGCTGGAGCGGTTCGTGGAGCCGCCCGCCTTTCCCAAAGGGGACGGCCTTGCCACGGACAAACCCGGCATCGGCCTGATCATCAAGACCGCCGACTGCCAGCCCGTCCTCGTCGCGCACAAAGGAGGGCGGCACATCGCGGCCTTCCACATCGGCTGGCGCGGCAACCGCCTGCGTTTCCTCCAGTCCGGCATCGCGGCCTTCTGCGGGCGCTACGGCCTCGACGCCCGCGATCTGCTCGCCGTGCGCGGCCCGAGCCTCGGGCCGCAGCGCTCGGAATTCGTCAATTACGGCAAGGAATGGGGCCCCGATTTCGCCAACTGGTTCAACGCCCGCGACAAGACCATGAACCTCTGGCGGCTGACCCGCGATCAGCTGCTGGAGGCGGGCCTGCCGGACGAAGGCATCTTCGGCCTCGATCTGTGCACGGCGTCCATGCCGGACAGCTTCTTCTCCTACCGCCGGGACGGGATCTGCGGGCGTCAGGCCAACGTCATCTGGATAGCCTAAATGCCCATGCTGCTGGACATCCGGGATACGGTGGCCGACTATGCGGAACTCATCGCCCGCGTGGTCGGCGTGGACGTGGAAGTCGTGGACGCGGGCCTGAACCGCCTCGCCGGGACGGGCCTCTATGCCTCCGGGGTCGGGGAAAACATCCGCGCCGAGGGCGAAACCTACCGCCACGTCATGCGCATCCGGCGCTCGTTCGTCATGGAGACGCCCCGCGAGCATTTCATCTGCACCCGCTGCCCGGGGCGCGACCTCTGCCGAGAAACCCTTTCCATCAGCACGCCCATCATCGACGGCAGCGACGTGCTCGGCGTCATCGGGCTCGTCTGCTCCACCGACGAGGACCGCGCCCGTGTCCTCGGGCACAAGGACGTGTACGTCCAGTTCATCGAGCGCTGCGCGGAATTCATCCTGCACAAGCTCCACGACCACGCCGACCTGCTCCGCGCCCGGTCATTCCTCGACATCATGCTGCGGATTCTCGAAATCAACAGCCGGGGCATCGTCATCTTCAACGCCAAGGGCGGCATTTCCTATCTGAACGACATCGCCCGCCGTGATCTCGGGCTCAAGGACGACGGCCTGCCCACGGACGTGCAGTTCAAACGGACCGGGGAATCCTTTTCGGATCTCGAGGAATTCGTGGTCACCGCCCGGAGCCGCAAGTACACGCTCATGGGCCAGATGACCCCGCTCGCGCCGTCGGACTACCATTTTGCCACGGTCTTCACCTTCGAGTCCCTGCCGCGCATGGCGGATCGCGTCTCTTCCCTCGGGGACTCCCTTTCCGGCGTCGAAAACCTCATCGGGCGCTCGCCCGCCATGCTCCAGCTGAAAGATCAAATCCGCCAGATCGCGGGCTCCACGTCCACGGTCCTCGTCACCGGCGAATCCGGCACCGGCAAGGAACTCGTCGCCCGGGCCATCCACGCCGCCAGCGGCCGCCGGGACAAGCCCTTCATCGGCATCAACTGCGGGGCCATCCCCGACGCCCTGCTCGAAAGCGAGCTGTTCGGCTACACGGGCGGCGCGTTCACCGGAGCGAGCGCCAAGGGGCGCATCGGCAAATTCGAGCTGGCCCACAAGGGCGTGCTGTTCCTCGACGAAATCAGCACCATGCCGCTCTACCTGCAAGTGAAGCTGCTCCGCGTCCTGCAGGAACGGGCCTTCACCCGCCTCGGCTCCAACCGGCTCATTGAGGTGGATATCCGTATTATCGCGGCGACGAACGAAGATCTTGCCGGAGCGGTGCGCCAAGGCCGTTTCCGCGAGGATCTCTTCTACCGCCTGAACGTGATCCCGCTGCAGGTGCCTCCCCTGCGCGATCGCCACGGCGACATCGAGCTGTTGTCCTCCCATTTCCTCGCCCGCTACAGTGCCCGGTTCAACAAGCCGGTCCCGTCGCTCGGCCCGGACATGCTCGCGGCCCTCTCCGCCTACCCTTGGCCCGGCAACGTGCGCGAGTTCGAGAATGTGATGGAGTTTATGGTCAACATGGCCCCGTCCGGCGGGGTCCTGCATCCTGACATGCTCCCCGCCTCCGTGCGCGGGGCCTTGCCCTCTTCCGCGCCTTCCCCCTCCGCCCCCCTCCCGCCCGGCGGGATCATCCCGCTCCGCGATCTGGAACGCAACGCCATTCTGGACGCCGTCCGCCGCTGCGGGGACGACACGCCCGGAAAGAAGGCCGCTGCCGCCGCCCTCGGCATCGGCGTCGCCACGCTCTACAGGAAGCTGAAGGAGTATGAGGACGAAGCGGCGGCTCTCTCCCGTACCACCTAACCCCACCTGAACAGGATGGAACTTGCGATTTTTGGGATTTCGCAGTAGAGTCCCTCCTTTGTGTGCCGACTGGCGAGAGTGGCGGAATTGGTAGACGCACTGGACTTAGAATCCAGCGGATTTCCGTGGGGGTTCAACTCCCCCCTCTCGCACCAGAAAGCCTTCCGGTGCATTCATAAACTTCGTGTTTTGATTGATAAAAAGCTCGTCCGTCCGCCCTTGAGCAGGTCGGCTCCCCTAAGGAGGGAATCCCCATGGAATTTGTCGTTGAAAACCTTTCCCCTACCCGGAAAAAGATCGCCTTCACCCTGACCGCGGATGATGTGAACGCCGCTATCAACACCGCCGTCAAGGGCTTCCAGAAGGATCTGTCCCTGCCCGGCTTCCGTAAGGGTAAAGTCCCCGCGTCCGTAGTGGAAAAGCGCTTCGGCGAAGACGTGTACGCCCGCGCCACGCAGGACGAGATCAACGGCCTCCTCCAGAAGACCCTCAAGGACTCCAGCCTGACCCCCGTTTCCAGCATGGAAATGGACAACCATGACGCCTTCGCCCGCGATACCGAATTCAAGTGCAACGTCACCTTCGACGTGCTGCCCGAAATCAAGTTCCCCAACTACGAAGGCCTCGAAGTCGATCAGGCCAAGGCCGACGTGTCCGACGACGACGTGAACGAAATCATTGAAAACCTCCGCGGCCGCATGGCGGAACTTACCGAAGTGACCGAAGATCGCCTGCCCCAGGACGGCGACACCGTGGATGTCGACTACTCCGGCACCGATGAGGAAGGCAACAAGATCGACGACGTGCAGGGCGAAAACTTCGGCGTGGCCCTCGGCCAGGGCCAGGCCCTCCCCGATTTCGAAGCCCTCGTGAAGACCGCCAAGGTCGGCGAAGAAAAGACCGGCCCCGTGAACTTCCCCGCCGACTACCCCCACAAGCCGCTGGCCGGCAAGACCGTCATCTTCACCATCAAGGTGAACAAGATCCAGACCAGCCAGAAGCCCGAAGTGAACGAGGAGTTCGCTCAGAAGGTCGGCCAGGAAAGCCTGGAAAAGATGAAGGCCTCCATCGTCGAGCACGTTTCCGCCACGAAGGCTCAGGCCGCCCGCAGCGAAGCCATGAAGAAGCTCATCGACGGCCTCCTTGAAAAGGTTTCTTTCGAAATCCCCGATTCCATGCTGAACGCCCGCGTCGAGCGCGTGGTGCAGGAACAGGCCATGAAGCTCCAGCGCATGGGCCTCGACGACCTCCGCAAGGACCAGGCTCAGGAAGAAAAGCGCGAAGAAGCCAAGAAGGAAGCCCTCGAAACCCTGCGTCCCCAGGTGTTCCTGATGGCCCTCGCCCAGAAGGAAAACATCACCGTCAACGATCAGGAAGTGGAAATGGCCATCTACGGCATGGCCATGCGCGCCCAGCAGGACTACAAGAAGGTCAGCGAAGCCTATCACAAGAGCGGCCTGATCTATGAGCTGCGCGACCGCATCCTCGCTGACAAGGCCCTGGAAATGGTCTACAGCAAGGCGAAGATCAACGAAGTCCCCGCCGTGAGCCTGAGCGAGCCCAAGAACGCGGACTAGTCCGTTTTCCGCCCGCTTTTTGGGAAAAATAAGGAGAGGGGAGTGTCCGCACTCCCCTCTTTATTGTATGGGGGCCCTGTGCTATTTCCCGTTTTTATGGCTTCATCCCGAGACAACGGCGCAATCGTGCTTATCTGACGGGGAAAGCCCTGATGCCCAATTATCATATGGAGACAGTATGCAAGATATTCTTGATATGACGGTGCCCATCGTCGTCGAAACGTCGGGCCGCACCGAACGCGCTTATGATATTTTTTCCCGCCTGCTGAAAGACCGCATCGTGCTCCTCGGCTCCGAGGTCAACGACGCGGTGGCGTCCCTCATCTGCGCCCAGCTGCTTTTCCTCGAATCGCAGGACCCGGAAAAAGAGATTTATCTCTACATCAACAGCCCCGGCGGCTCCGTCACGGCGGGCATGGCCATCTACGATACCATGAACTACATCACCCCGCCCATCGCCACCGTGTGCATGGGCCGCGCCGCCAGCATGGGAGCCTTCCTCCTCAGCGCGGGCCAGAAGGGTATGCGCTACGCCCTGCCCAACAGCCAGGTGATGATCCACCAACCCCTCGGCGGATTCCAGGGACAGGCCACCGACATCGACATCCATGCCCGCGAGATCCTGCGTATGCGCGAGACCCTCAACGGGCTGCTGGCGAAGCATACCGGCCAGCCCATCGAAAAGATCGCCCAGGATACCGAACGCGACAACTTCATGACCGCCGAAATGGCGCAGGCCTATGGTCTGGTGGACAAGGTTCTCGCCTCCCGCCGTGACCTCCTCGCCGAAAAGTCCGAATAGGAAGAGAGATGCCCAATACCACTCCCCCGAACGAACCCCGCTGCTCTTTCTGCGGCAAAACCGAAACGCAGGCGAACCAGCTCGTCTCCGGGCCGGACGGCGTGCACATCTGCGACGAGTGCATCGCCACCTGCAACGAAATGATGGCCCAGAACGCCATCGAGCAGGTCCGCGAAGACGAACGCCTGCTCACCCCGCAGGAAATCAAGGCCCGCCTCGACGAATACGTCATCGGGCAGGACGAGGCCAAAAAGATCCTCGCCGTGGCGGTGCACAACCACTACAAGCGCGTCTTTTACGCCGACGCCCTCAAGGGCGACGACGGTGTGGAGCTCGAAAAGAGCAACATCCTGCTTGTCGGCCCCTCCGGGAGCGGCAAGACGCTCCTCGCCAAGACGCTGGCCCGCGTCCTGCGCGTGCCGTTCGCCATCGCGGACGCCACCACGCTGACCGAGGCCGGGTATGTGGGCGAAGACGTGGAAAACATTCTGGTCCAGTTGCTTCAAAATGCCGACTACGACCTTGAAGCGGCCCGCAAGGGGATCATCTACATCGACGAAATCGACAAGATCTCCCGTAAGGCAGACGGGCCGTCCATCACCCGCGACGTGTCCGGCGAAGGCGTCCAGCAGGCGCTGCTCAAGATCATCGAAGGCACGGAAGCCAACATCCCTCCCAAAGGCGGCCGCAAGCACCCGCAGCAGGAGTTCATCCGCATGGACACCTCGAACATCCTGTTCATCGTGGGCGGGGCGTTCATCGGCCTGGACAAGATCGTCGAGCAGCGTATGCGCGGCGGCAGCATGGGCTTCGGGGCCAAGGTGGAGACCAAAAAGGAGCGCACCCTCGGCGAGCTCCTCGAACAGGTGCATCCCGCCGACCTCGTGCAGTTCGGGCTCATCCCCGAATTCGTGGGCCGTATCCCGGTCCTGACGCACGTGGACGATCTCGGCGAGGACGACCTCGTCCGTATCCTGACCGAGCCCAAGAACGCCCTCACCCGGCAGTACCAGAAGCTGTTCGAGCTCGACAACGTGACCCTGCGCTTCACCTCCGACGCCCTGCGTGCCATCGCCCACAGGGCCATCGAGCGCAAGACCGGCGCGCGCGGCCTGCGCAACGTCATGGAAAGCGTCATGCTCGACATCATGTATCAGCTTCCCTCCATGCCCGGTGTGAAGGAGTGCGTGATCAACGACGCGGTCATCGAAAAAAAG
>QWCH01001655.1_pt1 | contig 32316 bp, 28 predicted proteins | sample 1972671 | NCBI WGS metagenome assembly QWCH01 (sample SAMN09866713, study PRJNA288562) | Human gut metagenome isolate term3_stool, whole genome shotgun sequencing... | isolation source: gut | host: Homo sapiens | place: USA: California
GTAAATATTTATGGATCAAGTATATACAATGCTGTTTTTCTAATGGCGGTCATTAGAAAATGACAAGAAGCTTTTTCTAATGACCGATTTGGGTTTATACAAATACTTTCACTTGATGTGAAAAAGCTTTCTTGATTGATAAGGTGATAGCGGTTAAAAAAGATACGTATCAAAGAAGAGAATTGAGCGGATTATCGTTAAATATGTAAATATTTTTATACTTATTTTAGTAATTTGATAAAAATAATGTCAATTAGGTCTAAAATCAAAGTAAATTATGTACTTTTGCAAAAAGAAATAAAATATAATTTTCAGGAAGCAATTTTACCGAGGAATACTCATTCTGCATGATTACTATTTATGTTGTGATTTGTTTCTCAAAGTGTGAAAAGTTTTGGTGAAGAAAGATATGGAATATTAATTAAACACAACTCAATTTATGAAAAAAACCTTTCTGTTCTTTTCTATTTTGGCTTCTTTTTTACTCATGTCCATTCCGCTTAGTGCACAAAGCCAAGCGAAACTAACCATGAGTTTTAATGATGAAGCCCTAATAAGTGTTTTTCAGCGATTGGAAAGTCATTCCGATTACAAGTTTGTTTATGACAATGAAGAGGTGTCCAAGTATAAGGTGACATTGGATGTGACAAATGTCACAGTCCCTTCTATAGTGGAGCAAGCCCTTCGTACCACAAACTTGAAGTACACTATTGCAGGTAAACTTATCAAAGTGATGACACGATCTGCCTCTACAAACGGTTTGCAAAAACCAGAAGGACAAAAGAAGCAAACCATAAAAGGATATGTCTATGAAAAAGACACCAATGAACCTGTTATTGGTGCGCATATCAAGGTGTTAGGCACCGATGTAAAGGGAGTAACAGATGTAGATGGTGCTTTCCATTTGGATGTTGATGTAAAGCCACAGACGAAGGTAGAGGTTAGTTATTTGGGTATGAAAACTGTCCAAATTCCTGTGAGTAAGGAGATGAAAATTTTCTTGGAAAGTGATGTGAAAGAACTCAAAGGAGTAGTGGTGACGGGTATTTTCCGTAAGGCGAAAGAAAGTTATACTGGTGCTGTTTCTACAATTGATAGGAAACAGTTGGATATGTATCGAGGTACCAACCTTTTGCAAACGCTCAAGAATATTGACGCATCTGTTAATTTCCCAACAAACAACTTGGCAGGTAGTAACCCAAACGTGTTACCAAACATTAATATACGTGGAACAGCGTCGTTGCCAATGAGTGTAGAAGAGTTTAATAAAAATGCCAGTCAAACGGTCAATACGCCGTTGATTATCATGGATGGCTTTGAAATATCTCTTACCAAGTTAATGGACTACAACGATGAACAGATAGAAAGTATTAACATCTTAAAGGATGCCGCAGCAACGGCTATCTATGGATCACGAGGTGCTAATGGAGTTATTGTAGTGATTACCAAGCAACCAAAGGAAGGAAAGCTGAGAGTAACAGCCAAAGCAGGTTTGAGTCTTGAAATTCCAGACCTTACAAGTTATCATTTGCTCAATGCAGCACAGAAGTTAGACTTGGAAGTAAAAGCAGGGCTGTATTCTCGTGAGCGTCAAAAATTGCAATTGGAATATAATGAGGTGTACAACAATCGTTTGAAAAATGTGATTGATGGCATAGATACAGATTGGATTCACAAACCTGTGCGCACGGGTGTAGGACAACGCTATAATGTGCAATTAGATGGTGGTGCACAAGCATTTAGATGGGCAGCATCATTGGGTTATAACGGAATTGAGGGAGCAATGAAAGCCAGTAATCGACGAACTATTACTGGAGACATCACACTTTTGTATTCTGTGAAAAATCTTATCTTTAGGAATTATACCAGTTTTGCAAGTAACAAGGCAGATGAAAGCAAATATGGGTCGTTTAGTTCTTATGTAGATGCCATACCATATTTTTCTCCTTACAACCGAAAAGGGCATTTGGTACCTTCTTTCCCCAGTTTATATATTGGTGAAGAGCCTTTGCCAAATCCGTTGTATGATGCTTCGCTCAACAGTATTAACTCATCTGCTTATCAAACATTCATCAACAACTTCTCTATTGAATGGCTCATCACGGATGCCTTGCGTTTGCGAGGTAAGATAGGTGTTTCTACCAATCGCAACCATTCTGATCGATTCTTGCCAGCCGAGCATTCTTATTTTAATGCGAAGGAATATAACACAGCTGCAGGTTTGCTGCGAAAAGGATATTATCGTTATGGAACAGGTGAAAACGATTTGTTGAGTGGTAATGTGACTTTGAGCTACTCTAAAGCTTTTGCAGAGAAGCATCAAGTGTATGTAGGACTCGATTATAGTATTTCGCAAAGAAACTTAACAGATTACATATTTGAGGCAGAGGGCTTTTCTAATGCAAATTTAAGTTTTATGGCAAATGCCAAACAATATCTATATCAGGGTTCACCAAGGGGCGATAGGTCAATGGTACGAATGGTTGGAGTAACGGGTAACGCCAACTACACATTCGACAATCGTTATTATGCCGACTTCTCTTTCCGTGTTGATGGCAACTCCAAGTTCGGTAGTGAAAAACGTTTCGCTCCTTTTTATAGCCTCGGTGTAGGTTGGAATCTTCACAACGAGAAGTTTATGAAAGAACTGAATGTCTTTAGTAACCTTCGTTTCAAGGCATCTTATGGTATCTCTGGTTCACAAGACTTTACCATAGAAAGTGTCAACACCACGTATCGTTATTATCCAGACCAAAGGTATCTGTTATGGTCGGCTGCAAAGTTGATGGGATATGGTAATCCTTCACTTACTTGGCAGAATACACGCGAAATCAATATTGGTACAGAAATTGGCTTGTTTAAGAATAGAATCATGGCAGAATTGAATTACTATGATAAGAATACAACCAATTTGCTGTCGTCAATGGATTTACCTTTAAGTTCTGGATTTTCAAACTATACAGCCAATATTGGTGAAATGAACAACAAAGGTATTGAAGCCTCTCTGAACGCTTATATCATACGCGACTATCAACGAGAATTAAACTGGATGATAGGTGGACAAATAGTCTATAACCGTAATAAAATTATCAAGCTCTCGGATGCTATTAAGGCGCAAAATAAGCGTTATCTGGAACAGGGCACAGAAGTTAGCAATCTGTTCTATGAGGGCAATCCTATAAATGCTATCTATGCTGTACGGTCTGCAGGTATTGATCCAAGTACTGGTAGAGAGGTGTACTATGACAAAGATGGGAATTTGGCTAAAACGTGGAATCCGCAGGACAAGGTATATATGGGAAGCTCAGAACCATTGTGGCGTGGCAACTTCCGTACAATGGTAATGTATAAGAACTTTACATTTAATGCTTCCTTTGGATATCATTGGGGTGGCATGCTCTACAATTCTACATTGCGTAACAGGGTAGAGGTGAGCAGAGCAACGATTGCAGAGAAGAATGTAGATGAACGAGTACTCTCACAACGTTGGTTACAGCCAGGTGATGTTAGCTTCTTCAAAGCGATTAGCAATGAACCTACTAAAGCTACCTCACGTTATGTATTCAACGACCGAATGCTCGAACTGCAAAATGTTTCATTGCAATATCGCTGGAACAACCAATGGTTGCGTGATAAGACAGGCATTGAATCTTTGGTGTTCGGCATCAATGCATCGAATTTAGCTTATTGGTCCTCTGTTAAATACGAGCGAGGAACAAGTTATCCATTTGCTCGAAACGTACAGGGATCTATTACATTGACATTCTAAAAATACAAACCTATGAATAAGTTTATCAATACAATATTGACAATCACGTTGGCAGTGAGCGGATTGACTTCTTGTTCCGACTGGTTGGATGTACAACCAGAATCACAGCAACGTGAGAAAGACATGTTTAAGAACTATGATGGTTTTAAAGATGCACTGACGGGTTGTTATTCGTCCATGGCATCAAGAAGCCTCTATGGCGAACGACTTACCATTAGTGATATTGAATATTTGGCTTGTTTGTGGAACGAGCCTACGAATAACACGACACCCAGATGGAAATATTTATACCAGCATAATTATAAGAACCAAAATGCAGAGAACGCTATCCGTAATATTTATGGTGGTTTGTTTAATGTGATTGCACAAGCAAATAAGGTGATAGAGCATGGACAACAAGCAGATGTTATAGGTGATGACCAAATACGGAAGGTGATTCTTGGTGAAGCTTATGCTCTTCGTGCTTATTGTCATTTTGATGTGTTAAGATTGTTTGGTCAGATGCCACAGAATCCTACACGGCAGGTTATGTTACCTTACGCACTTGGTACTGGTATCGAGTATGAAGCACCTTATCTAAGCTTTAATGAGTATGTAGCTCAACTTGAAAAAGACTTGAACGAAGCGGAAAAGTTATTGAATGGTTCTGATCCCATCCAAACATACAACTATGACGTATTGAATAATATGATAAAAGAGGCAACTGTTCCTGAAGATGATTTTATGCAGTTCCGCCAATTCCGACTAAATTACTTTGCAGTTAGAGCATTGAAAGCACGAATGTATCTGTATATAGGACAATTGGAGAAAGCATATCAAGAGGCCAGATATGTTATTGATGCTAAAGTGGCAGGTAAGCCATTCATGGAGTTATCAGGAGTTGAAGACATTAAAAAGCATTACTATAGTTTACCCAATGAGTGTATCTTTGCTTTGAGTAATAACAAGATAGCAGACTATCTACCAGAGATGATGCATGGATATAATGGGCAAGTAACAGGTGACAGAAACTTGGTGATAACGCTCGACATGTTGAACAAAATACTTTATGATGGAGCAAACACAACGAGTGATAACCGTTATCTGAAAGTATGGAATAAAGCATCTTCAGATGTGACAGGAACGAAGTTCCCTACCTTACTTAAATATAGTTATAATCCAGGAGACTATGAACGGTCAGATCAACTTTCTAAACTAATGACGAAGCTACAATTCATGCCATTGATACGAATGTCTGAGATGTATCTTATTGCTATGGAGAGTACCAAAGACTTAGCAGAAGCGAATTCTTTGTATAAAACCTATATGGCATCGCACAATGTGAATGTCACTGAAGGCTTTAAGTCGTTGGAGGATGTGAAAGAAGAAGTGATGAAAGACTATCACCGAGAGTTCTATGCAGAGGGTGTTATGTTTTATGCGTATAAACGTACGGGAACCAAACAGCTGATGTTTATGCGGAAGGCTATGAGTGAGGACAACTACATCTTGCCTTTGCCAACTTCTGAGTCAAATCCTAATGAAAAACCAACTAAATGACAGCAAAGATGAAAAAGATATTATTTCCAATATTTGCGATAGTTGCACTTCTTTCCTCTTGTGAGGAGGACTTGCCACTTTACAGTGACCACCAAGCTTATCTTAATTTTGATATACAATATCGAGAAGATACGCTTGTCAACTATTCTTTTGCCTTTTCTGGTGGTAAACAAAAAGATACTGTTTGGATTAAACTCAAAACAATGGGATATCTTTCTGATAAACCTCGTCAATTTAAGCTTAAGCAAATTCCCTTTGTAAAGAACAATGCCGAACCTGGCAAGCATTATGTGGCTCTTAATTCAAAAGAGATAGAGCCTTATCTTGTTGTTCCAGCCAATGCGGTGAGTGTTGATGTGCCTATCATTTTACTTCGAGACCCTTCTTTAGACGATGCTATTTATAATCTGCGAATCGTTGTAGAACCGAATGGAACGTTTATGCCTGGTTATCAAGAGCAAAACTTCATACAAGTAACTATTACTAATAAGCTCAACCGACCTTCTAATTGGAGTGGGTTTATGAATCATTACTTTGGCAAATGGGGACCAGTGAAACATCAGTTTATGATGGATGTAACAGGAAAGAAGTGGGATGCTCAATTCTTACAAACACTCTTTGCTGATCAGGTTTATACGCGATATCTGCAAAGTAAGTTAAAACGTGCATTGGAAAAACTCAACAACGAGCGCAAGGCAGAAGGTAAGCCTATGTTGAAAGAAGCCGATGGAACGTTAGTTACGATTGGAAAATAACAACTGATTAATATATTGACACAATGAAAAAATATGCCATATTATTGATAGCATGTCTATCGCTGTTCTCTGCCTGTACGGAGGACAATTCAACCACAGTTGGTCTTGATAACTTTATCCATATAGCTGGAGTAGAAAAGGGTTATCATGCTATTTCTTATTCTGGAGATAAATTACAAATTAATCCTACAGTTGAAAGTAGCTTCGCACCTTCTGATCTCACATACACGTGGACTTGTTATGATACAAGAGATGCAGATCGAGAAAAAACTGATAAGAAAGGAAATGGTTATTATGTTCAACCCGATACAATAGGTCATGAACAAAACTTAGATTATCCTGTAAGTCTGAGCGATGGAGAGTACACTTTTATATTAACAGTCAAATCCAAGAGTACTGGTTATTTTCAACAGGCAGTCACTTCTCTACTTACGCAATCGGCACTCTCTCACGGTTTTTATATTTTAAAAGAGACAGTCGATGGGAATACCGACGTAGATTTATTTATTTCTAAATCAAACAAGCTGTTGGCAGATGTCATCAAGTCAAATCAGGGGCAAGCCTTGCCAGGCAAACCACGAGCACTTGACATCAATCACCAACTGGGATACATAGATCCTAAAACCGATGATAAAGCTGGTGATAACTTTTTGTGTATTACAACAGAAAATGATAAAGTTTATTGGATTCGTGCCCTTGATTGTAAAACGCTGAAAGATAATTCTAACTTTTATTATGAACAGGTGCCAGACCTTAAACCTTATCGTGTGGTGCGAGGCTTCTTTACAGAATTCTTTCTAACCAATAAAGGATTATTCCATGGTTATACAGCAAGTCAAAGAGGCATTGGAATATTAGGAGAACTTGCGGGCTATGGTGCCAGCAAACATATTGTGCAGGGCTCAGGAAATGTTGCTAATAACATGATATATTGGTCATTACCTGATCATAGCTTGACCATGATTGATTATAATGGCAACATTATAGATGTGACGGGTAAAAAAGTAACAGTTGGTAACGAGGAGATAGAATACAAAACTAAAGGACTCAATGAGTTGGAGTGTATATATGCAGGACATAATTTTGCCGATGCCAATGCAGAAAAGGCGTATTTCTTATTTGAAGATCAAAGAAATCATCAAAAGTTGATGTATGAAATATCTCCTGATTGGGATAAGGCTGACCTTAAGAATGTCAAGGTGATTGATCCTAATTCTCACTACGCTAAGGCATCTTTGCGCGCAATTTGTGCAAAATCCGCTACAATCGCCTATGCTGTGGATCAGAATAAGATATATTCTTATAATCTTGTTGGCCCATTAAGCGAGAAAGAACTAAAATTCCAAGGGCTTCCTGTAAACGAAAAGATTACATTCTTAAGTAACCGTTATTTTCTACACGAAACAGCAGGCTTCGATTATCTGATAGTAGGAACGCAGATGGGTGATACTTATAAACTATATTTCTACGATGTTATTGGTGGCGAACCAGCAGGTATGCCCAAATATACAACTTCGGGGAAAGGCATCTTAAAGTCCTTGGGATACATCGATCCAACGGTGGCTGATTTGGATGATGGTGCTGTTGCCCCTGTGCTTGATGAATAATGATTTGCGCTAACTGTAGGAAATATAGTTAGCGCATTTTTTCATAATTCACAAATGCGTATGCAAAGGCATGTTTCTCATCGATTTGATGCTCTTCACGCGATACCTCTTTCCAGTTGTCGTATGAGGGGAAAAATACATCGGCATGCGTTGGCACATCGTCTACTTCGGTAAGGCACAGTCTGTCGGCATATTGAATGGTTTGCTGGTAAACGTGTGCTCCACCTATCACATATATATCTTCATCTTCTTGACAATGACGAAGAGCCTCCTCGATAGATGAAAATGTTTCGCAGCCTTCAAAATGAGATTGCGAACGACTTAATACAATATTACGACGGTGGGGTAATGCACCCTTGGGTAATGACTCAAAAGTGTGTCGCCCCATTATCACAGTGTGTCCTGTGGTGAGAGCCTTAAACCGTTTCAAGTCGTTAGGCAACCAATATAGTAATTTATTTTCATAGCCAATGGCGCGATTGCGAGCCACGGCAGCGATAAGTGTGATGGTCATAATAGATATATTATTTTAATTTTAGGCTTGAATGAGGAAAATGCAAAGAGGATAAGGTTAAGTTTTCATTTCCTCTTTTAGAGCGTCCTTCCCTCTTTTTCTTTGTCCATTTCATAGTATTATACAGCAACATCTGCCTTGATATGAGGCCATGGATTATAATTTTGTAAATCAAAATCCTCATATTGAAAATCAAACAGACTTTTAACATCAGGATTGAGTTTCATCTGTGGCAGTGTGCGAGGAGTGCGTGTCAACTGTAGTTTGGCTTGCTCCAGATGGTTTAAGTATAGGTGTGTGTCACCAGTTGTGTGAATAAACTCGCCAACTTGTAATCCCGTCACTTGTGCCATCATTTGCAGCAGTAAGGCGTAAGATGCAATATTGAACGGAACGCCTAAGAAAGTGTCGGCACTACGTTGGTAGAGTTGTAAGGACAATCTGCCATCCGCTACGTAAAACTGAAACAAACAGTGACATGGCGGCAAAGCCATTTGCTCTATTTCTGCAGGATTCCACGCCGTAACCATCATTCTTCGACTGTCTGGATGATGCTTAATTAGATTGATAACATTTTGAATTTGGTCGATAGTTCCACCGTTATAATCAGGCCACGAGCGCCATTGATGACCATACACAGGTCCAAGATTACCATCTTCGTCTGCCCATTCATCCCAAATACGTACACCATGTTCTTTCAAATATTTAATGTTGGTGTCACCTTTAAGAAACCATAGCAGTTCATAAATGATTGATTTGAGATGTAGTTTCTTCGTAGTAAGCAATGGAAATCCGTCTTCCATGTTAAAGCGCATTTGATGTCCGAAGATGCTTTTTGTACCTGTTCCTGTACGATCTGTCTTTTCTATACCTTCGTCTAAAATGCGTTGTAGTAAATTCAAATAAGGTTGCATATTGAGATGATTTATTTGCAGTTGAATAAAAGAATGTTTGACAAGTCATGCATCTGTGCAATGAAGCTGTTGATAGTCATGTTGAAAGTTTGCCTCATTATTCACACGGTTATAATTTGCGTTATATTTTCTGGGCTATGGGTGCTACGTATACGCCACTCGTTGGGGTAGAGATTGTTTGCACGGTTGCCCATATTTTTGACAAACCCCAATGCCACGTTTTGATAAGTTACCAATATAAAGCCTTGTGGAGTGTTGGGAGGGAGTGTTATCGTGTTGCGTCCAAGATACTGAATGGCATCCGCATAGGATAACTCAACACGAGGAAAGGCTGTAGGAGCCAGACAACAGGATAGTGCCAAACCTTGCGAGGGAATGAATGATCTGCCCTTTAGCTGCAATAGATTGATACCTGCGGCAATGACTCGCAAGCTTCGAGCTGCTTCTTCGTATTGCGATTGTAACGATGGAGGGATAGCCCACAGCTCATTCTTCACCCATGTAAAGTTAAAGTGTTGACTTTCCTGTAACCAATGAGTAGGAACGGATAGTTTGTTATCTGAATGTAGATAACGCTCTTTCTTCTTACTCGTCTTTTCTTTCACCGGTTGAGATGTTCCTTCCTTGCGTAGCACCGCCATGAACAACCCCTCTCCATAGATGTTTCCGGTTTTATCTTGATAACCAGGAATAAAGCGATAGACATTGAATGCAGATGAATGTTTGGATTCCTTGTTGGTTGTATCCTCGGTGGCAGGAGCAGATAAAAGATTTCCCATGATATTCCAATCTTCCTCTACCTTTACCTTCAAGGTTGAAGCACCTAACTCTTGGCAAATCCAAGCTACATTTTCTTCGTTCTCTTTGGTGTTAAATGTACAAGTAGAGTAGATGAGTAAACCACCGGGTTCCAAACATTGCCACGCCTCGGCAACAATCTCACGCTGCAGCTGTTGGCATTTGTTGACATTGTCTACACTCCACTCGTCAATTGCGTTGGCATTCTTACGAAACATCCCTTCGCCAGAGCAAGGTACATCACATAGAACCACTTGAAACCTTAATCCCGACTGGCGTATTTCTTTCGGATAGTTGTTGGTAACCATCACCTCTGGATGTCCGCATTTTTGTACATTTTCGTTCAGTATTTGTACACGACTTCTGTTGGGTTCATTACAGACGAGTGTACTACCTTTAGGTAATTCTAATCGGGCTAAAGTTGATTTCCCACCGGGGGCTGCGCACATATCGAGCATTCTCACAGGCGATTGAACAAATTGGCGCAGTACTTGTGCTAAAAACATGGATGATTGTTCCTGAACATAATATAAGCCTGCATGAAACAACGGGTCGAATGTAAAAGCAGGGCGAGCGTCTAAAGCGTAGCCATACTCATACCATGGCACCTTTGACGCAGCTAATGCCATCTTTGCCGTAGGGCACTTGTAATGATTGAGCCGTACGAAAGCTGTAGCATCTTGTTGCATGGAATGTGCGAAGTGAGCAAATAAATCATCGCCCATCATCGCTCGAGTGTAATTTTCGAATGCTTCAGGAAGCACCATCCTTTTTGTTTGTTTTATTGAATTGTTTTTGCAAAATTAGGAAAAAAAATGTTTCTTTGCAACAAAACACCGTTACATATCGTCATATAGATGTTAAACAAAAAGGATTGAAGAAAATGAAACAGTATTTATTAATGTTATCCATGTTGCTTACCCTCAGCATCTCAGGGATGCAAGCACAAGGGAAGCATCGCAGCCATCAACAAACAGCTACTACAATAGCTGTGACAGATACAGCCAAACAAGGAGTAGAAGCTTATTCAGACACTACAACAGTGATGGACACAGATACTGCAAATATAGTAGATAATACTGCTGCGTTTGCTAACTCTGATAATGATGAGAATTGGGACAGCGACCCCTTTACGTTTTGGAATAAAAACATTGGATGGAGTATTGGTGGCATTTTTTTGGCTATCTTTATCATCACCATCGTTTTTCTCTTTTTGGCACTTCCCTTTATTGTTATCATTGTACTTCTACGCTATCTCATTAAGCGACATAATGACCGTGTGGATATAGCAAAGCAAGCTATCGCTTCAGGACAACCTATTCCAGAAGATGTTAAACCTACGGCAGCGAGAAATAGTGATGATCTATGGAAAGGGGGTATTATCAACATCGCTACTGGTGTAGGACTTGTTATTATGTTTAGCATTTGGGGTTCGAACACGCTTATTGGCATTGGCTGTTTACTGATTTGTTTTGGTATTGGACATCTCGTTATTGCCAAAACCTCTCGCAAGGACAATGACAAAATAGAATAAGGTGGAACAAATCGACGATCTTTCTCTGGTCCAGCAGGTGACTGTATTTCACGATAAGCGCAGCTTTGACAAGCTTGTTGTGAAATACCAGTCGTCTATTCGGCGTTTTCTGCTGGTACAGACAAGGGGCGATGAGGCGTTGAGTGACGACTTGGCGCAAGACACATTTATTAAAGCTTACACACATTTAGCACAATTCAAGGGACAGTCACAATTCTCTACTTGGTTATTTCGCATTGCCTACAATGTATTTTACGATTATACGCGTCGCAGGAAACAGACAGAGGATATTGACACCCCTTCGGTGAGTGGCAAACATGCTGAGGCGAGTCATGGATATTTGAAGATGGACTTGGCAGAGGCTCTTGACATTCTGAACGACCAAGAACGTCTTTGTGTTACCTTGCAACTCATGGAAGGAGAATCGATAGACAAAATAGCAGAAATATTGGGATTGGCAAGTGGGACAGTAAAGTCACACTTGTTTAGAGGAAAACAAAAACTCGCTAATTATTTAAGAAATAATGGATATGACGGAAAAAGATGATGATTTATTAAAGACTTTTTTTGAAGAGTATGCCATCAATATACCCGACAACGGATTTAGCCAACAAGTAATGCGCCAATTACCGCGTAGGTTCTTGAAAGCTAATCAGGTATGGTTTTGGTTCTGTACTTTGGTGGGCATCGCCTTCTTGGCGTTGAGTGATGCCATGGAGCAACTGCGTACCGTTGTCAACAATTTTATTGGCGACATTCACGGTTTTTGGGCTTCATTTGATTTAGACTCCACGTCACCTCTCACCGTTTATATGCTCGCATTAGTGTTGGCTCTTATCTCTGGTTTTTATATTTTTAATAGAGATTTTGGTTATCGTAATCTTCACGAGAGGTAAAGAATTTCATTGGTTCAGTCAAAACTTCATTAGCTAAATTGATTTCAAATAAATCGTGATATTACCAATCGCTGATCATGAATATATGCCTGTCCGCTACTGTCAGTTTTCTTGACAACAAGCCTCTCATATTTCGCGTATTTAAAACAAATCCTTAACTGATTGAAAATATGCCAGAAATAAGAAAGTTTCGTATTCCTTTGTCGCACAGAGAGTTGCGAAAGTTAGGCAAATTTTTATGTCTATTCGTCACCATTTTTCGCTACTAAAACAATGCTTTAAGCGCCATAATAGCATGCTTTAATCCCATTACATTATGTTGATAACAGCACTATATGGTGTAAACAACCTCATTATCTCATTGCTTTAACTGTTCAAAGAGAATTTTTTGCCAAAATCATCACCATATTGTCTATTTCTTGCCTATTGTTTTTCTCCAGATTGTCATTTTAGAATGACTGTTTTTTTTTCATTTTATAGGACAAAATATAACATATTAATGCAGCAATTTTAAAGTTTCAATTTTAGATTTATCGAACACATTCAGAGCAAGAGTTTGTTCGCAACACCTTCTTGATAATCATAACTTTTGAAGAAACAGAAAAATCTTGCCAATTCTTTGACGGCACATTTTCAAATGAAATGTATTTCCTTGCTGAACGATTGAAACTCCTCTAAATGTACCAATTAACTAAAAATTAACTGTATATAAAGAAGAAAGAGGACTTTGTTGTCAAAATCCTCTACCTCTCCTCAAGTGATTCCGTTGGAATCTTTTGTGATTCGGCTGGAATCATTTTACGAACTCTTGTGCCTTGATGTAATTAAATATGTATCAATGTGTTGAACGGATTTATTAAACATTCACTTTGTATTGAACTTTGCGGTGGTAACACACCGGTAACACATTTGGTACATGACCCAACAAGAATCATTAGCACATATTCTATCGAGGATGTTTTTAACTTGTTCAAAGAGCTACACTACCGTATTTATATATCGGAGTGTTTGAGGAACATGGTGCATCAAGAAGTTAAAAACTTAGCATAACACCTACTCCATCTAAATAACGGAACAAAGATAGTAGTTTTTCTTGAATACAACAACTAATTTCGCAAAAAAATATCAATGGAACAGCACAAAAATAATTATTGTATAACCACAAAAAACATCAATGATAATACACAAAACACATCAATATAGTTGTTGTAACAAATAAATTTATTATCTTTGCAAAAAAGATAAACTGATATGGAGTATTATAGTAGAATGGCAGATGGATTACTTGCCGATCATCTTGATTCTGCAGGTGCGGTATTGATAGAAGGTCCGAAGTGGTGTGGAAAAACAACTACTACCACACAACAGGCTGCAAGCGTCATAAAGTTACAAGATCCTGATATGAGAGAGCGTTATTTCTCTGCCGCATCCATAAGACCATCTTTATTATTGGCAGGTGAAACGCCTCGCTTGATAGATGAATGGCAGGAAATCCCCATTTTGTGGGATTCTGTGCGAACGATGGTGGATGAACGGAATGATGTAGGTCAGTTTATCTTGACAGGTTCTAATTCCATAGATAAAAGTGCTATCAGACATTCGGGGACTGGTCGTATTGCAACAATGGAAATGCTTCCTATGAGCCTGTTCGAGTCCAAGGAATCATCTGGTACAGTTTCATTGAAAAAGTTGTTTGATGATCCTCTTTTAGATGTTGACGGCAAAACATCACCGATGCAGTTGGAAGACTTGATTTTTGCAGCCTGCAGAGGAGGATGGCCAGCTGCATTGAACCGTAAAACGGACAAAGCACGTCTTCAGGTTGCAAAAGACTATATCAATAGCCTTTGCCGAATAGACATTTCAACCATAGATGGTGTTGCACGCAACGAAAAGCTTACTCAGCTTATTCTTCGTACTTACGCCCGCAATGTCTCGACACTGGCAAAGAAGAGCAATATGCTGAAAGATATTAGGGCAAATGTAGAAACCTGTTCAGAAAACACGTTGAATGATTATCTGAACGCATTGACTAAACTCTTCGTCATACAAGATATAGAGGCTTGGAGTCCGGCGGTCAGGTCGGCATCAGCCATACGTCGCGGTGTAAAAAGAGAATTTGTAGATCCGTCTATCGCAGTAGCAGCCTTATCTATGTCTCCAGAAACATTGCTTATGGATTTGAAGACTTTTGGCTTTGTTTTTGAGTGCATGTGCATTCGTGACCTGAAAGCATATTCTCAGGCCTTAGGGGGCTATATCTCCTATTATCATGACCGATATGATTTAGAGGCAGATGCTGTTCTTCATCTGGAGGATGGAAGGTATGCGCTCATAGAATTCAAACTTGGAAGCAGGGAAATCGAGGAAGGAGCAGAACATCTTTTAGAGATTAAGCGTCTCGTCCAGCAATATAATGAAAAAGAAAAGCAGATTCGGCTTCGTGAACCAGACCTGCTGATGGTAATAACTGGAGGTGCTATGGCTTATTCAAGACCTGACGGAGTAAAAATAATACCCATAGGATGTATGAGAGATTAAATATGTGGTAATCCAAAGGATTCATTTAGCATCTTTATCCAACAGACAAAGATAGCAGGGTTCCAAAATTTATAGAGGTATGGCCAATAACGGTCATACCTTTTTTGTGTCGTTTTACATACAAGACACCGTTAGTCTTCAAAAATCCCATTAGAACCTGCCAAGTAGTGTTAAATAGTTGGTTGGTTGGTAAGTTTTGATGTCTTTTCTTTCTTTTTCCAGATTTTTTGATTATATTTTTGCAGCATTAAATCAGAAGAAACAAGTACAAAATGGCTGGAAAAGGATTTAGTGCTATTCTACACGTCCCCAAAACAGGGACCGGAATCTTTCTACTTTTGAATACCGGAGCAATATCGCTTCGGACTAAAATTTCATCAACATGAAAGTAAAAGTAGAAAAGGTAATCCATCCCTCAGCATGGATCAACGGCATCAGTGTCGGAGAGGTAAGAGTGGCCAACATTCCCCCAATGCGTGCGCACGCTGTGCGCAACCTGGCAAGCAGATTCAACCGCCTCTTGGGTGAAGAAAAGGACCGCTTCCTCCATGTTTCTTACAACAGCTACGCCCATCGTATGGCCATCTGTGCCATCAGTATGGATCAGCGAGCCCTTGAACTAAACTCATTTGCAGATAAACATGAATGGACAAAGGAACTGCCCAAAGGATTCTTCGACAAAGAACCATGGGAGGAAGGACAAGAGTATGAGTAATGCCACGGACAACAACCACGGCATAGTAGATACCTCGGACACCGTTTATACCGTGCCCGATGTCGCCCGCATGTTCGGACGCAAGGAATGTACCATACGCAAGCGCATCGAGAAGGGACTTATCCCCGCCCACAAGATGGGACGCTGCTGGTACATCCTGAAGTCGGAACTGGTGGCGGGACTGAGAGATACTTAGCAGAATCCTCTAAATAACAAGTGACTAAGTAGAAGCCCCCAGCCGACCAGCTGTGAAGCCAGTCGGCTGGGGCATTTTTTGTGAACATTGAAATTATTAGAGGATGAGATGATACCCAAGACCATCATAGAAAAGATACTCGATGCGGCACATATAGAAGATGTGGTTGGCGAGTTCCTGCCACTCCAAAAGCGTGGCACCATCTATCGTGCGCTGTGCCCCTTCCACCAGGAGAAGACGCCATCGTTCACCGTTACGCCCAACCGCAGCATGTTCTACTGTTTTGGCTGCCACAAGGGAGGCAACGTGATCACCTTCCTGATGGAGCATGAGAACATGACCTACCCGGAAGCCGTCAGGTGGCTGGGTAGGAAGTACGGCATCGAGGTGGAGGAAAGAGAGGAAACCATCGACGAGAAGCAGCAACGGTTGAAACGCGAGTCGCTGCTGATTGTCAATACTGCCGTGCATAAGCATTACCGTGAGGTATTCCTGCGCTACAAGCCTGCCCAAGATTATGCCTACCGCCGCTGGGGGCAGAAGTATTGCGACGAGATAGAAATCGGTTTTGCGCCCATCGACGGCAAAGCCCTCGCCCATCTACCTCTGCAAAAGGAGTTTCTTCAGGAGTTGGGACTTATTAACCCACAAGGCTACGACTTCTTCCAGAACCGCATCGTCATCCCTATCAAGGACCGCTACCAACACATCATCGGCTTCACGGCAAGGGTGATGGACGACAGTCAGCCCAAATACCTCAACAGCAAGGAATCCCTTCTATACAGCAAGCGCAGCACCGTCTTCGGGTTGGACGTGGCATGGCGGGCAGCGGGCAAGACCGGGCAGATGTACCTCGTGGAGGGCGCACCCGACTGTATGCGTCTGCACGCCATCGGGGTGCAGAACGCCGTGGCCGACCTCGGCTCGGCGTGGACTGTGGAGCAGTTACAGCTCATCAAGAGGGCTGCCAACAAGGTGTGCTTCATTCCCGACAACGACCCACTCAAGGGTGGAGCCGACTATGGCACGGGCATCGAGACGGTGATGAAGGCTGGTAAACTCGCCACCGAACAGCACCTTACGGTGTCGGTCAAGGAGATAACTACCACGGAGGAAGGCAAGAAAGAAGATCCCGACACCTATTTCAAGAATCAAACCCTCTTCAAGGCCGTCGAGGAAGAGGACTTCATCCTGTGGCTGGCCGCCAAACTCTTTGAAACGAGCGGCAACACCGAGCAAAAAAGCGATGCCGTGAAGCGGATAGCCCATCTGCTCTCCTTTATCGACGACGATACCAAGCTCACCATGTTCATCGATGCCCTCACGAAGTACCACCGGGGCAAGCTCTTCTGGCAGAAAGCCATCGAGAACGAGCGGACGAGGCGCGACAGTCCGAAGGAGGACGATATCGACCTGAACCGCCAGTACGGATTCTGGATAGACCGCGGCAAATACTTCTCCACCACCGAGAAGGGCGGCGTACTCGAATGGAGCAACTTTACCCTTACGCCGCTCTTCCACATCAAAGACCCGCTCATGGCCAAACGCCTCTACCTGCTCACCAACGAACTGGGCGTCAAGGAGATTGTGGAGATGGAGCAGGAAGACCTTATCTCACTGCAAAAGTTCCGTCAGAAGCTCGAATCGCTCGGCAACTTCATCTGGAAGGCCAGTGAGAAGGAACTCATCAAACTGAAGAGTTTCCTCTACGAAAAGACCGAGACGGCTGTGCAAATCAAGCAGTTGGGCTGGAACAAGAAGGGCTTCTTTGCCTTTGGCAACGGTATCTTTGACGGTCGGCAGTTCCACGAGGTCAATGAGTACGGCATCGTCCACCTGGGCGAGAAGGGCAATTTCTATCTTCCCGCCCTCTCTCGGATTTATAAGGAGAACACCGACTACTTCCGCTTCGAGCGGCAATTCGTGCATTTCAACTTCTCCATGATCAGCCTCCGGGACTTCACCCGTCAACTCTTCCTCGTCTTCGGCGACAACGGCAAGATCGGCTTCTGCTTCTATCTCGCCACGCTCTTCCGCGACATCATCACCCTCACCACACGTTCCTTCCCCATCCTCGACCTCTTCGGTCCGAAGGGTTCCGGCAAGAGCGAACTGGGCCACACGCTCATGTCGTTCTTCGTGATCGACAACATACCGCCCAACATACAGAACTCCACCATTCCCGCCCTCAACGACACCGTGGCTGCCGCTGCCAATGCCCTGGTGCATATCGACGAATACAAGAACGGCATCGACACCGCCAAGATAGAGTTTATCAAGGGGCTTTGGGACGGCACCGGACGAACCCGTATGAATATGGGCACCGACAAGAAGAAGGAAACAACCGCCGTCGATGCTGGTGTCATCATCTCCGGACAGGAAATGCCCACGGCCGACATCGCCCTCTTCAGCCGGCTCATCTTCCTCTCGTTCCCCAAGTCCGACTTCACGGAAGATGAAAAGAAGAATTATCAACGGCTACTCATGATGCGTTCCAAGGGAATGACACACTTAACCCTACAGCTCTTGGCTCATAGGGAACTGTTTGCCAAAGCCTTTTATGATCAGTATCATTTGATATTGGATGATGTGAACAAGCGGTTAGGCGGTAGGAATGTCATCGACCGCATTGTGCAAAACTGGGTGATTCCACTTGCTGCCTTCCGATGCTTGGAAGGCAAGTTGGATTTACCTATCGCGTATTCAGATGTTTTGAATGTAACGGTTGAGGGCATCGTACACCAGAACATGGAGTGTAAGACCAACGACGAACTGGGCAGTTTTTGGCGCATGGTGCAGTTCCTCAATAGCGAGGGAGAGATCTACGAAGATGCCGATTTTAGAATTAGAGCCGTCAGCCGGTTCCACTCCAGTACCATCAGCGAGACGGAATGGCCGGAGCCGCACAGGATACTCTACCTACAGAAGACCCGCATCTTCATGCTCTACAAACTCAATGCCCACCGCAACGGCGAGACCTCCCTGCCCGAGGAGTCGCTGCGTTACTATCTTGAAAACAGCAAAGAGTATCTGGGCGAGCAGCGCATGACCTACCACGTCATTAAGAAAGGCAATCAAGTCCTCGATTTTGAGCACCGCGACGCTAAGGGGCAACCCACCAAAATGTCCGTGCAGCAGCGTTCCTACTGCTTCGACTACGAAAAGCTCGTCGAGGCGTTTGATATCAATTTGGAGATGTCTCGTAATGAAGATATTTGAATATCGTGATTGTCTCACAAAAATATTCATTTATTATGTTATAACATGAATAATTTAGGTGTATGGTAATGTTTTAACAATGAAAGCTTGTCGTTACACAAATAAAACACTAAATTTGCAAAGCGAATTATTGTGTGTTAGTAATTATGATTAATTCTGACCAAGTATTATCCCTGATACGGAATCATTTGAATAATGATGATGCCCAGTTCAGGAAGGTGGCTTTACAGATATCAGCTGTAGAAGCCAAGAATGGTCATGTTATTTTAGCACGTACCATTCAAGATTTACTCGGTAAATCCAAGACTTCATTTAGTCCACTTCATATTTCTCCGAAGCATAAAGATGTAGAAGATCTTTTATTGCAAATTGAAAGTGATGAAGACTTGAAAAGTCTCATTACATCAGATGAGAACATTGAGAAAATCAACAGAATCATCAAGGAATATTTGAAACGAGACAATCTTCATAAGTATGGACTTGACAATAGACGAAAACTGTTGTTATATGGTGAATCCGGAACAGGTAAAACTATGACAGCTAATGTTCTGTCTAGGGAACTAAATCTTCCTTTCTTTGTAGTACGTACAGAAAAGGTTGTTACGAAGTTCATGGGAGAAACCGGGTTGAAACTAAGTAATATCTTTGATTTTATCTCCGAAGTACCAGCTGTATATCTTTTTGATGAATTTGATGCAATTGGAGTTCAAAGAGGAATGGACAACGAAGTTGGTGAGCAACGTCGTATTTTAAACACATTCTTACAGCTCTTAGAAAGAGATTCTTCTGAAAGTTTTATTATCGCAGCAACAAACAGCATCGAATCAATAGATAAGGCTATGTTCCGCAGATTCGATGATGTGATAGAATATACTTTACCAGATTCAAAACAACGTCTAAAGCTTTTAAAAGAATATTTATATACGGCAAAGGATCTTGATTTTTCAATGGTCGAGCCTTTGTTTGACGGAATGAGTCATGCAGAGATTAAAATGGTCTGTGCTGACATATTCAAAGAATCCCTTTTAAACGATACACCTATCAACATTAATCTTGTAAAAACCGTTCTTGATATGCGTAGCATTTTGGTACGCAATATCGGGTAATATTTTTTATGCACAAAAAACATTTCTTCTTAGGTAATCAAATAGCTGAGAATAAAGGATTTACACCCCAACCGCAAGGAGGTGGCTCTCCAGCAGAATTTCCACAATACGATAATAGAAGAGCTCATGCAGATGCATTAAAACAGCAATATGCTAATGCATTTGCAAATGCAATTAATGAGCAAGAGCCACTTCTTCAGTATGGGCAGCATACGGCTGATGGTGCCTATCTGGATTTTACCGTACCACAAAACATGATACCTTCATCTCTTGACACCCAAAGAGGCGCTCGAATAATGAAGATCCATAAAAAGGATTCAGAGGATGATAATGTTGATGTAACAGTTTTTGTTTCGAACAAACATAAAGATTGGTTTGATAAGAAGGCTGATAAATTTGCTACAGCAGAGACAGAAAAGAAAAAACCATGCAATGAATCTCTTATCGCTCCAATACAAGGTATTTCATCAGCAAAAATAGAATCCCTATTTGAGTCAAAAGACGAATATGAAGCCTTAGGACCTGCAGAGGAAATGGGATTCGAATTGTGGATTTGTAAGACAGATGATTATAACATCAATGATATTCAGATCGTTTTAGATGACCTGAGTATAAAATGTCAAATAGAACAACGGCTGCAATTTGCGGATGTTGATGTTTTTCTAATTACAACAAACAAGACCGTTCTTGCACAATTGCCATACCACATGGCAAACATATCTGAAATCCGCCGTTATAAGCAGCCATCTATTTTAACAGAATCTTCAGAGGTCAGTCGAGAATGGACAGACATACTTGCAAACGAGTTACAGTTTGAAGAATCTGATGTTCACATAGGTATTTTAGATAGCGGTGTAAATAATGCGCATCCATTAATAGCTCAAGCACTCCCAGACAGTCGTATGTCCACTGCTATCAATGTTCAAGATAACCTAGATCACATAGATCATGGAACAGGAATGGCAGGCTTGGTTCTCATGGGAGATTTGACAAAATTGGCATACGATAGAGGAAATTTACCAGTTGTCCAGCATAATTTAGCTTCTGTGAAGATTGTAGATGCAAATTACTCCACAGCCCCTTCATTTTATGGCGCTGTTATTGAAGATGCTATATCTCAAAGTCAAGACATGGGAGCTGATATTGATTGTATGGCGGTAACAGATTCAATTTCTGATGATGGAAAACCTACATCTAGTTCAGCTGCTCTTGATGAAAGTATTTATCATAGTGGAGAATGTGATCGCCTAGTATTGGTTTCTGCTGGTAATATATATCAAGATGATGTAGACGCCACCAATTATATTAAATCATGTAAGGCAAATGCTATAAATAGTCCTGCTCAGGCATGGAATGCTCTAACGGTTGGCGCATATACAGAACTTTCTATACCTGCAGATAAGACTGCTAAAGGAATAGCGTCCCCTAAAGGAGTGTCCCCATATTCATGTACTTCGTTTAGTTGGCATGAAGAAAGAGTTAAACCAGAAATTGTAATGGAGGGTGGAAATCTGGCATATAGTCCATCTATGGGTTTATATCCTGACGAGGATCTGTGCCTTATCACAACCAGCAATGATTTACGTTCCCCTCTTGAGACGTTTAATGCTACAAGTGCTGCAACAGCTCTTGCTGCGCGTCTTGCAGCAAAGATAAAGGTAGAGAATCCTAATTTAAGTATGCTGTCAATCAGAGCGTTGATGGTACATTCAGCTCGTTGGACAGATGAAATGAAAAGTATTGATGACGGAAGACCTCAAGATATAATACCACTCTGTGGATATGGCGTCCCAGATGAAGATATAGCAGCATATAGCAGTGAAAAATATGCAACTTATGTATTTGAAAATGAATTAAAGCCATACAAGTCCGGGGGGACGAATACATACAATGAAATGCATTTCTATGCTTTGCCATGGCCTGTAGACGTACTAGAAGCAATGCACGATGAAGTTGTAACTTTACGTATAACTCTGTCATACTATGTCGAGCCGGCACCAGGAAAATCCGGAAAGAACAATAAATACCGCTACCCATCAGCCACTTTGCGTTTTGATGTAAAAACTCCAATTGAGAACGATTCAGAATTCTTGGCTCGCCACAATAAACTCGAAGGTGAAAAAACAAGTGACAATAATTCGACACGATGGAATATCGGACAGCAGCGTCGAGAAAGAGGTACCGTCCAGTCAGACTGGTTCTCATGTACGGCACAAGAGTTAGCAAGCTGTGGGCAAATTGTTGTGTTCCCAGGTCCTGGTTGGTGGAAAGAGCGTAAGCTTGAAAATGTCGATAATAAGATAAAGTATTCACTTGTGGTATCAATTCAGACGGAGAAAACTGAAATTTACCAAGCTGTAGAGACCGCTATTGCAAACAGAATAGCAATTCCAATTTCGAATCATTATTAAAAAGTATGAGGTTGCTTGATGGCCACATGAACCAAATCATCAACAAACTGGAAGCGCACGAGAGCAAGACTCCCTCACGCTGGCGCGAGGCGGCTGAATACCGCCAGGCCAACAAGTCGTGGCTCCGCCACTCGCAGCGTATTGCGATGCTTATGCTCGACAAGATGGACGAACTCCATCTTACCCAGACAGAACTTGCCCGGCGCATGGGCTGCTCGCAGCAGTACGTGTCGAAGATACTTCGTGGCAAGGAAAACCTTTCCATCGAGACACTATGTAAGATAGAGGATGCCCTCTCACTCCATTTGCTCCCCAGCGAGGTAGAAGCCGTATGATGAAGCTATACTCACATGAAGATATGCTCGACCAGGTGTTGGGCAGCAAAGGCACTCCTGCCCGTAATGCTTATGAGCAGAAAATCAACTACCTCTTGAAAGATAAAAGAGATACGCATTAAGAAAAGATACCAAAGGTTTGTATAGATAGGATTTATACTGTATCTTTGCACCGCTAGAACCCACCAAGCCTCTCAACGATGCTCAAATGAGTTTGCAAATGAGGGCAATGGAAAGTGCACTTTCACATTGCCGAATGCAGCAAGCATTATACAAATGTGCGGGTCGTTTTTTTACAAAGCCGCCATTACCAAGGTGTAAGTCCTTGTAATGGCGGATTTTTATATTCGCAACTTTTTCAGAAAGGAACTTGTTGAAGAGAATAACAATTAATCGTTTCCAAATCAATGATTAATGGACAATATCTTATCATAGTTCACACCTTTATATTCGTTCCTACGCCCTTTCAGCACAACTTTCATGGAGTCGAGAGGTTGATAACTGTGACGTTTGTAGAAATAAATTCTACTATATAATAGCATTTTAGTTGTATCTATGTCTATCATTTCACTTGCAATATCAAACTTGAGAGAATGTCTGTCGCTTATTTTTGGGGGAAAGATAGCAAATTTGCCTTGTTGTTTGATTTTCCATAACAATTCATCGGTGCAATATTCCTTGATGATTTGCTGTAAAGATTCTGCGTCAAAAGGTTTGTAAAGACATTCATGGGAATATAACAAATAAAATTCGGTCACCAAATCTGATTCGTCTAAACTCTGTGGCATCAGGTATTTGTTGACGTTACCGTCTTTAGAGAATGCTAAAATGTAAGTGTATCCATCGTCTGTTTCAGGTAGGTATGAACCTACAAATAGATAGACTGTCGTATTAGAAACAGCAAAGAGGGGTCCGGCATATAGTTGTCGTTCATTATCTGGACTCCCTAATAGCCATGGCGTAGTTACAGCCTTTTGATGGAAAAGTGTTTTGCCATTTTTGGCAATTGTCACAAAAAGCGTTTTATCGTAGAAGTTCTCATTTTTTATCTTAATGCCATTGTCTGCAGTTTGTAATAGCATATGCCAATCCCTTACTATGGTATCAAGTTCGATGGTCATTTTAGACTTGGCATCCACAAAAGAATCCGATTTTCCATCAATGATGGAATGACCTCTTCCGTTCGCTCTTGAAACCATAGTTGCTTTTCTTTCACAACCAGCCGACATCAGCAGGATTACAATAATAGTGCTAAAGAATAGTAGATGGATATAGTTTAACTTTCTTCCCATAATTCACCTGTTTTAGTTTTAATATTGCAAATATAGTGAAAAATACATGAAAGTAAACACCCTTATGTTTGAAAAATATCGATGAAAAGCTTAATTAGCGTTCAATGGGTATCTTTTCGGCCTCCGAAAATGCTTGTCTTAATTGTCTTATATGTCTTGTCATTGATTATCAATGGGTTATATGCTGCTTGTTTTGTCTTGACTTGTCATCGCTTGTCTTAGAAAAGGGCTGAAGTGGAGAATCTTTCTAATTTAGTCAAATTAGATTAAGTCTTGTCCAATAATAAAGAATATTATATTACTGAATATCAAAACTTTATGTGTTTATGACAAATAAGACAGAAAAGACAGCCAAAAAATATATGCCCTATGAAAAATAAAAAGGCGGAAGCTCCGCCTTTTCACTTAGCTGCACTCGGCAAAGTTGAAGTAAGCTCCCTTTGCTCTCGTTTGCAAAGTCTTTTGTTACTACTCTTCATATAGCCTTGACAGAAAGTCCTGTAGCCGCCTATCCTGTATCTCGGCAAGTGGGCATGGCTTAAAGTTCAGCACCTGCCTAATGCGCAACGTGCCCAGACCATACCGTGAGCCATCCACCGTGATGCCTTCCATCTCCTTCACAGAGGCGTAGCCATACTCCGTTTCAGCCATGCCGACGACGATACTGAATAAAGTGAAGTCATCGCCTTCTGGCTGTCCCTCCAGTACATACCAGCGGATGAGTCCAATCTCGAATACACAGACACAAGTAGCGTCCTTTTGCTTCCCATCCTGAGAATAAAGGGGGAAGTCCTTCAGCTGTTCGGCGAGTTCTGCCGTCATCAAACGATTTGCCATATAAAAAGCTATTGTGGAGCAGTGGTGAGCCACCCCGTTACCTTGATTTCGATTCTTTTCCCTCCTGTGAAGTCTAACGACTTCTTCGGGGAAACGATTTTCGAGCAAATAAGTCGCTATTGGACGACACATTCAACGGCAAGGAATTTTTCAAGTTTTTATTAGCTTACCACAACCAAACTAAGAACGGCCATTAAAAACCTGAAAAATAAGGCACTGGTACTTGACCAGAAGGTGCCAATAGCGAACTTCGCGAAGGAAATGGATGACCACCGAAGAAGGTTTATTTCTCACAGCAAAACGAGTGCGCAATGGCAGGTAATGAGTTGAAGAGAGCCGAAAATAGAATGGAAGAACTGCATGCAATGATGCGGACCTTCTTGCTGCAAGTCTGAAATAGAATGTGGTGTCTTCAACTCATCACTGGCCTTGCTGCGCACGGAATGACCTAACCTCTCTCCCTTGTCATTCTTCGTCCCTGAAGAATGATGGAAGCGGTATCGCAATGATTGCTGCTCTATGCGCAATGAATGGAGATACGGCCTTCAGGGAAATGGGCACAAAGCAGTTAGGTAAAACCTGTAAAGATAGTCAGTTTATCGTCAGTGCAACGAAAAAGTGAGTTACACCGACAATAAACTGGCGTTACACTGGATAGAGCGTGCGATATGGTGTGCATAGGCATGGAGCAGGAAGTAAGATAGGCGGAGCCGTGAAGTGGTCATGGGCGATAAGTCCTTGACAAGTGAAACAGCGGTAGCCTATCCTTCCTGCCCCCATTGCCCATGCACTCCATTCAGCACAAAACAACCTAACCACTCTCCCTTGTCGCTCTACGTTCCGGCGGAGCGATGAAAGCGGTGTGGAGCCATCACGATCATTTATGGCGTGATAGCGAGATACGGCTTTCAGGGAAATAAAGTACTCCCAACGAATTGTCTTGTTTTCTGCGTCAAAAACAAGACTTTTTATCTCTGTTATTCATCCTTCCGATGGGCAATTCCCTCCCAAGCAGGCAGCGAACTGTGACCGCTGCCCGACTTTGAAAGCCGGGCATACCAGCCTGATATGCCCAGCCGTACCTTACTTCTCCCTGCTTATTCTGGCCACCTGCTTATAAGGGTGGTTACAGAAATTCCAGTCTATCTCATTGTCTGGCAGCGTGGTTTGTATGCCACTGTCCATGACCATGCCACAATGCTTTAGTATTTTATCCTTGGCTTCCTCCCTGCTTTCAGCTTCTACCTTGAAAGTACCCTCGAAGATGTATCGAGCCGTTACACTATACGTTTTCTTCATTGTAACTTGCTTTTGTGGAGTATGCCGATAGCTCGGCACACTCCTGGTTCTACTTAGTCAAACATCGTATTGACGTGGGTCTCAAACTCGTCATCGGAGTAGTTATAGAAAATATCGTCCTCCACATATCCGTAAAACAGATTGTCCACCGATGGATAGTCGCCCCTCCACTTGTCGCACACACTACAAGGTGCAAACAGGGCATCGCCCAACTGCGCATTGCAAATCTCCCTTGCATCAACGCCCTCTATCGAAAAAATACTGATATTCTCCATACGCTTAAAAATGAAAATCAATGATACCACCGATATAAAGCTCGTCGCCTTCCGTCAGATGCTCCACCATGCGCATCAACTCCGCCGACTTCTCCGCAAAGGTCTGATAGTCGTCATTGCAAAGGTAGAAGTGTGCTGCGGTATCGAGTGGGTTCTGTAATTCGTTTTCCAGCCGGTACACCTCACCGCAAAAGTTCATCACGTTTTCCATGTTCACCTTTGCAGCCCTTATCTGAATACGCTCCACCCACTCACGTTTCCACTGCTCAAAACCACCTTGATACACCAACGTCGTTTCATCTTTGAGGTGAAACATACCCAATGGCAGTATGTCATCTACGAGCGAGCAAACGGCTCTCTTCCGCTCTTCCTCCGATATGGCGGCACAGTAGTCGTAATCGCTGCCATCACCCTGCAACAAGGTATCTTCACAAAGATAGCCCTCGATGCGTTCTTCCGATAATTGAAAAATCCATGCGTGCATAACTTATAATTTTATGAGGTTAAACTTAATCTTTTCCCTTTTGTGAAGTCTTCAGACTTCTTGCAGGTACTTAATTTTCGAGCAAAACAGGACGGTATAAGCGGGAAAGATAAGGCAAGTAATGCACAGAAAATCGACGGAATACCCCAATCTATGATTGTTGGGAAGGCTGCCGTCTATTTTTCTGCGCATAGCCGTAGCGGTACTTGCCGTTCTTTCCTATGCCGTAACTTTGCAAAGAAAATGAGCACATGTAGCAAGGAGGCAACTGCAAACATGGAAATGATACACAAAAAATGGAGACTGTCTCACGACAATCTCCACCTAAACAAAAGAGAATTAACCCAATTCAACCAAAAATGCAATATCTTTATGGTAGCGGTAACTCAAACGTCCTTACTACCGCCTTGCCGTCCATGCTAATGAAGAACCACCGCTCAGCATTGTACTTCATGCCATGATGCGTTACCGCCTGATAGTCGATTTTCACTTTCCAGCCCGTCCATTCCTTCCTGTCAGTTGCCTGGCTAAGCATTTGCCTGATGTCCGAGTTGGCACGCATCTGCCTTTCAGCGAGATCCATCACGTAGAAGTCGTTGATGTCCAGCGACTGCATATTGTCAGTTCGCCTCATGATGCTGTCCGTTACCGATTTCATGATACGGACGATGCCTGCCTTCTCCTTTTGCGAGAAGTAGCTGAATCCAAACGCCGAGTCTGGTTCTGATATAGCCATCACCTGTAACTGCTTAGGATATTCCACCGACTGTTTCAGATTCTCCACTGCCAACTGCTTCAACGCATGACGTTTATTCGTACAACCAGTGAGGCATAACAATGCCACCACTAAATATATAATACTTTGTCTTTTCATCATCAATAACTAATTAAATCATGATTATTCTGTCCTTTTCAGGCGTTAGCTGCAGACGCTTGTAGTACACCGTACCGTCTTCCTTGTAGAACTCAATGCTGTCCCTCGTCACGCCCTGCTCACATATCTGCTTCACCTCCTCCACCGACACGGCATGACCGCTGATGTTACGCCAGATGGAGAACTTGCAGGGATGTTCGGTATTGCGGTAATTGGCACAGTTGTATGCCTTCAGCCCTACATGCAGGTCTCCCCCGCAATGCGGACACTTTGCGATGCGCGATTCCAGCTTCACCTTGCCCTCGGCTATCGACAGCGACGAGGCAAACATCTTCCACTCATTCGAGGCAAAGCCCTCCAAAGCGATATGCTTGCCATTCAAGAACGCCACAGCATCCTGCTCCGTAATCCTACGGTTGCAGATGATACCCGGAATCATAAAGTCGCACGAAGGATGCTCGCCGATGGAGTTTTCGCATCGGTAGCCCTTCGAGGTCTTACGCATTTTGCCCCCGCATATAGGACACACACCGTTGATATAATGCACACCGCACGAGACCTCCACCTTCCCGTTGCGAATTACGATTGCCGCCTTGAAATGCTGCCCGTCCCTGTTCTGCAGCGAGAGTATACCGGTATGGCCATACTTGACGAGCTGTGCAACCAGTTCCTCCGTCATTTCCAGATTAAACACACGATTAGGGATAACGAACCCGCAGGACTGCTCACTGCACTTCCACTCCTGTTCGTTATGTACCATTGTGCCCCTGCCACACACGGGGCAGGTCAGTAAATTGTCAGTATCACTCATTTTGTTATTTCTTTACGTTATATGTTACTCTATCTTTGGCAACCCTCCGTTTGCACCGCTCCTCCTCGAAATAACAAAGTGTAGCGAGTGCAAAAGTACAGAAAATTGCCCATATTCAGGCCTGTCAGATATATTTCCACTCATAGACCAGTCCATCCACAATCGCCTTCCCCGACATCACCGTGGCCCAGCCTTCTGGATCAAGCCCGAACCAAAGGTCATTCCACGAGTATGTCCTTACCTGCCATGCCAGCAACCAAAGGTCAGTATTGATGGTCTCCAGTTTCGTTACCACCTCATTGGCAATATAATACCGTTCCGCCGAAGAGAGGAGGTTTACCTTATGCTTCTCATTGATGGGCTTGCCCGTGGCATCATAGCCACTCACATTGTAAGTGCCGCTTGTCACCAGCTGTTGCATGAACGGATAGAGCGAAGCCATCTGCGTAGCAGCATCCGTCAGCTCGTCAGAAACCAACAGTGCAATGGCCGTACCTTTCAGATGGCCAGGCAGTGACTGGCGCAACAGGCTCATGTTTCGTGGAATCTCCACCGTCGTCAACTCTGCCGCCCGCTTGATCTGATAAAGGTTCTGCATGGCACCCTGGGCATTGGAAAGATACTCCAGCATCTTATCTTCCACCTTGTGCATCCTGTCCATGGCCACAGTGACCGCTGTTTCCGCTGCAATGATTTTCTTCTGTGTCTTCTCGCGGTCCTTGAAAATCTTTTTCAGCATCTCGCTCTGCGCTACCACGGCACCCGTCAGCATCGGGTCCGTCTGCTGCGCCATCAGAGGACAGAAAGTCAAACCGCCCAACAACGATATGATGAAAATTCGTTTCATAAGCACACTCCTTTCTCTCGGCGGTCAGCCAGATTGCGGTCCCTTGCAAACTTATTCTCTATGGGCACAACTTCCAACTGCTTACCCATCAACTGGTCGTTCCAGTCCTTGTAGTTCTCGGCAGCCTTCCATTCACCTACGTTATAGCGGATGTGGACATGCTTGCGAAGCTCACGGATCGACAATTGGTCGTTAGGAATGTTAAAGTTCTTATCACCAATGGTAATTTTTACCTCGCTATCTTCCTTATGTATATTCATGCGAATACCCTCCAACAGGGCAGCCATGCGGATGCCATAGATGCGTCCAGCAAGGTCATTGTCGAAACAGTCCATCGCCTTGGCTTCAGAGTAATGCGACATGATGCCTTTGACTTGTCCGTCAGAGAATGTACCGCCCAGCGACACGAACACCGAATGTGCAGCATCTAACCGAAGGTGATTCAGCTGATAGAACGCCATGATGTCGTAGGCACTCTCTGCGAAATACACATTTCGGATGTCAGCAGGCTCTCCACCTTGTGAGAGATCAGCTATCCATGCGCCCGTCGTCGAGTTGGTACCGGCAGCCTTACTCTTGAATGAACCGAAGCCTCGTATCTCATAGCCCACCACCTTGTCCTTACCAGCCTCCGTATAAGAGAAACCGATGTTGAACTGTTTGTAGGTGGTGTGGCAGCTGTCCCTTATCTGCTTGATGAACGGAGCGAAGACAGCCACCGTCTCCTCGTTGATGCCACGCTGGGCAAAGAAAGCCATTACCTCCGACAAATCACTGCCTATCTCCTTCGTCTCGTAGAGTTTAGGATCGAACACACGGTTGTCGCTATATCCGGCTTTCGCAAGATACAGGCTATCCCCATAGTCGGGAATCGGCTCGTTGGCAAAGCGGGCCATCACCTTACCGATGATTTCCCACTCGTTCCTGCCGGACTCGTGGAAGCTGTTAAGATTCTCACGAATCAGCGACACTACATCCCCGCCTTTCGCCCCGTTACGGCGAAAATAAGTCTGTGCGGCCTTCTCCTTTGGATTCTTGATGATGAGCTTATCCTTATGTCCGGTGGTATCAGGCAAGACCATTTCAATATATCTGCCCACGCCAGCCGAGCGGTCGAGACGATAGCCCAGATAATAGGCTATATCATCTACGCCTACCTTTGTTTTAAGGTCTTTGAAGTTTACTGTCTGTTTCATAACTGCCTACAAGTATAAAGGTTAGATTTTTACACGATGAGCTTGCTGCTGAGTCTGTGCCATGACCACATCGCCATAGCTCTTTTCCAGCGTGCGAGAGAGCAGGCGAGCCTTCTCCGCTTCCTCCGACAGAGAGAAATAGAGGATGCCCACATTCCGATCAATCGGCTTGAGTCCCAGCTCCTTGCCTTGGAAGGAGGCACGCACCGCATAGTCCCCGTCGTTCTGCTTGATAATCGAAGCGTTCTCAAAGACAATCTTGTTTTTAGGGGCTTCGGTAGATTGATTCCTGTTCTTGTCGAGCAAAGGTTCCTCGCCCAAAGCCATCTTCTGCTTGTCCACCTCTTCCAGCACCATGTTGGCAGCCTTGTTCACGTCGGCTATCACCGATACGATGAACTTTGGATTCTCTTTTAGCGTGGAGATCCAACCGTCGAGGTAGGCAGCGTTGTTATTCAGGATACGCTTGTCAAAGCCCATCGAGTTGCCCACCATCGCCGCCGTCAGCTCAGCCACCAGTTCCTCCTTGGCGTATTTCGCGTCGCCGAACTTCTCATGGCTGCCCCTGTTCAGCCGAGGTTCCGTACCCGTGGAGTGAGCCATCTCGTGCAGGGCCGTGGAGTAGTATTCCATACCGTCCTTATACACTTCCTCCGGTGTCTTGCCGATGTTGAACTGTTCTTTCCTTGGAATGACGATGATGTCCTTGGAGGGAGAAAAGTATGCACCGGATACCTGCTTGTCATATTGGATAGGACAAATCCACTCCTGTTTCTCAAACATACGGTCGAGTGCCTTGCTTGTAAACATCCCCTCTGCATCACGCAGTTCAGGCGGTGCAAATAGCTTTTTGAGTGCTTCCACCTTATCAGGCTTCACCTCAGCCAGATTGGTCTGATCAACATTGAACACATTGTAGGCCTTTAGGAATGGAATGATCTGCACCTGCATCCGCTCCGCAAGGCTCATCTTGCGGTAGGTGTCTTTGGTGATTTTGCGTCCGTCCTTGTCCCTTGCCATGATGTCCCAGTAGAGCACCGGCATGGCCGACTCGCCCTTCTTGACATACGCTCCCAAGTCATTGGTTTGCTTGAAGGTGAGATACACGGGCATTGAGTAGCCACGGAGAGCCGTGTCCAGTTGGAGGAAGAAAGAGTTACTTCCCGAATATCCACGCCCGGACACATTCTGAGGCATGGCACCGGGGGCGGTGGCACCGCCTATCCACTCCTTGTGCCAGCCCACGGACTTCATCTGTTCCATGCGCCCAATCATCATCTCCGTGAACCTGTCCACGGCTTTCTGACCGAGCGTCTTTGTTTCAGTTCCAGCTGTAGTCATAGTCGTCCTCTGCCAAGATTTGCTTGTCCTGCATACTCAGTTCCACCGACTCCATGTAGAACTCTGCGGTATCTTCACTCGGATGCGTGTTGTGTTCCTTGCACCACTGCATGAAGCCGTCCGCATGCTCGCCTTCGAGCGTGAACTGCAGCCACCCGATCCGTCTGTCCTGTTTGAGCTGGACCAGCTCTTCAAAACTATATGCCATTTT
>QWCH01002098.1_pt1 | contig 32289 bp, 25 predicted proteins | sample 1972671 | NCBI WGS metagenome assembly QWCH01 (sample SAMN09866713, study PRJNA288562) | Human gut metagenome isolate term3_stool, whole genome shotgun sequencing... | isolation source: gut | host: Homo sapiens | place: USA: California
GATACGGGTCAGCATCTTGTTTTCCTTGTCGTTCTTCCAGTATGCGCCGGACTGCTGGGTGATCTTGAAGGCCTTCAGTGCCTTGGTGTAGGTCAGGTGGGGTCCGATGCACATATCCACGTACTCGCCCTGCTGGAAGAAGCTGAACTCGGTCTCGTCGGCCAGATCAGCCATGTGCTCGATCTTGTAGTGCTCCTGACGCTCCTCCATCAGCTTCACGGCCTCAGCGCGGGGCAGGATGAAGGGCTTGATGGGCAGGTTCTCCTTGACGATCTTGCGCATCTCTTTTTCGATGTTGGCCAGATCCTCATCGCTCAGCTTCTGGTCGCCCAGATCGACATCGTAGTAGAAGCCGTTCTCGGTGGCAGGGCCGAAGGCAAAATCAGCCTGCGGATACAGGCGCTTGATGGCCTGTGCCATAACGTGAGCAGCGGTGTGACGGATAACGTGCAGCTCCTGATCCTGCGGGCACTCGTCCACATGACCGTCCTTGTAGATGATCTTCATAGCAGATTCTCCTTTGACAATGTGGTGTTGAACAAAAATAAAAAGCGCTTCACCCCGTAAAACTCACGGGATGAAGCGCCGATCAAATGTCTGCGTTCCACGGTTCCACCCGAATTGCGCGCTCCCCGGCGGGGAAACGCGCCCCTCGCAGTGCTGTAACGGGCACGCCCGGCAGAGGTTCGCCTCTGCACTCTGCGGTGGTAGAAGCCGGGGTCATGGCAGGCTGCTTGCAGCACCCGGAAACCCGGGGCAGCCCTCTCTGCGGCATGAAAAGCGGGGCTTCAGTTTGTCCGCATCAATGTTTTGGACAGGATGAAACTACGCTGATTGTAGCACGCCGGAACAAAAAAATCAAGAGATAACGGCAGAAATATACTTTTTTATGCGCCCTGCTTCTCCACGCTGCGCACAGCCAGCGCCTTAGCGGGCTTCATCAGCAGCACGCAGACACCGTTAAAGAGCACAGAGCCCACGATGAAGGTGATGAAGAATTGCGGCAGATGGGCGGTCAGGGCGGGGATATCAATGCAGGCCACGGTCAGGTAGGCAAAGCCCACGTTGTTCAGCACCTTGGGTGCGTAGGGGTGCAGAATGATGAGGATGAACAGCACCACGGCCAGCGGCAGGATAAAGCCGAGGAAATCGCCCAGAACAGGGGTCAGGGCACTGATGGACAGCAGCGCCGCCACAGTGAGCACCAGACCCACAAGGCCGCCCAGCTCCACAGTGACAAGGCGATCCTTCACATCGCCCTCCAGCGTGAACATCATGATGTTGCTCAGGAAGATCAGCCAGCTGTACTCCATGCCGGTCAGGTGGATGACGGCGTTTGCGATCAGGATCCAGACCAGCAGCATCAGGCGGAAGTAAAGCAGAAAGCGCTTGGTTACGGCCTCGTTCATAGGGGTGTCCTCTCTTTCTCGTCTGTATTGACAAGTGTTTCTTTTCAAATACGTGAACATTTTGGCAAGCAATACTTGCTTCTAACGTGATGAGTATACAATACTTTCCAGTAAAAGACAATAGTTTGGCAAGTAAAAGTTGCATTATATGTAAATTCGGTATGGCAGGGGAGCCGGGGATGCAGACCGAAGGGGTACTTCCCTGAGAGGGTTCTGTTCCTCGTCAAAACCGCAAAACTGTATTTTCTACAAGTACAGTTTTCAGGGCAATTTTGCAAAAGCTTACAAAAAACGTGATTTGAGGCGTCAAAATGCCTGAAAACACTTTCTCTTTTTTGCCGTATATGCTATAATGACAACTGTTCTCGCACAAGAAACAGGAAAATGTACGCACTAGGCGTACAGTGTAAGAGGAGTGTTACGATATGAAAACCTTGAAAGCGGTTGTAGCAAAATACAACCAGACCAGCCTGATCCTGCGCATCCTGATCGGCCTGGCAGTCGGTTCGGTGCTGGCGCTTGTTGCGCCGGGCGCGGGTTGGGTCGGCGAGCTGGGCAGCCTGTTCGTCGGTGCGCTGAAGGGCATTGCCCCGGTGCTGGTGTTCGTCATTGTGGCAAGCGCGCTGGCACAGGGCTCGTCCAAGCTGGACCGCCGCTTTGGCACCGTGATCTGGCTGTATATGCTCACCACCTTTCTGGCGGCAGCCATTGCGGTCATCACCAGCTTTATGTTCCCGGTCAAGGTGGTACTGGCCGATGCGGCACAGTCCGATGTGATCCCGCAGGGCTTGGGTGAGGTGCTGAGCACCCTGCTGACCAACTTTGTGGCCAACCCCGTCAGCGCCCTGATGAACGGCAACTACATCGGCATCCTGTTCTGGGCCTGTATGTTCGGCATTGCCATGAAGAAGATCGGCGCAGAGAGTACCAAGGTCTTTCTGGCAAACACCGCCGATGCCGTTTCTCAGATCGTGCGCTGGATCATCAATCTGGCCCCCTTCGGCATCATGGGTCTGGTGTACACCAACGTTTCCGGCAACGGTCTGGCCATCTTTACCCAGTACGGCAAGCTGCTGGCGTTGCTGGTGGGCACCATGCTGTTCATGGCGCTGATCGTTTCCCCCTTCATCATGTTCATCTACCTGCGCTGCAACCCGTACCCGCTGGTATTCCGCTGCCTGAAGGAATCCGGTCTGACCGCTTTCTTCACCCGCAGCTCTGCAGCCAACATCCCAGTGAATATGTCCCTGTGTGAAAAGCTGGATCTGGACAAGGATATGTACTCCGTGTCCATCCCGTTGGGCGCTACCATCAACATGGACGGTGCCGCCATCACCATTACCATCATGACGCTGGCAGCAGCTAACACCTTGGGCATTCAGGTGTCTCTGCCCGCCGCCATCGTGCTGAGCGCCATGAGCGCTCTGGGCGCCTGCGGCGCTTCCGGCGTGGCCGGCGGCTCCCTGCTGCTGATCCCCATGGCCTGCTCGCTGTTCGGCATCTCCAACGACATCGCCATGCAGATGGTAGGCGTGGGCTTCATCATCGGCGTGGTGCAGGACTCGGTGGAAACTGCGCTGAACTCTGCCGGTGACGTGGAATTTGCCGCCACCGCCGAGTATCACCAGTGGCTCAAGGAGGGCAAGCCTCTGCCGGCTTTCCTGAAGGGCTGATCGTATCCCAGCACAAACAAAGCAGCCGCTGCACTTTCTCGTGCAGCGGCTGCTTTTTGTTGTAATGAAATTTACCCAAACAGCACCACGGCGTAGCTTACGCCGTCCTTTACCACGTAGGCAACGCCAAGCTTGGTCTTGCCCTCTGCGGCCTTGGTCATAGCTTCGGGATAAGTGCCGTCCTTCGGCAGGACAAAGATAATGTCCGAGGGGTCGTCGGCGTCCGGCTTCCAGTCAAAGCCCGGGGTAAAGGTATCAGTGCCCAGAATGCCCATGCCCATGTTTTCAAACGCAGTGGCGTAGCTCTTCTTCTCCAGATAGGTTTTTACAACATTGTCTACATGGGCCCAGCGATAAAGTTTGTCCTTGCTCGTTTGGCAGGACACCGAGGTGCTGGCGACCCAGTTTGCAATGTTGTAAGCCTTTTCGCTCAGGTCCTTATCGTAGGTCTTACCGAACTGTTCGCACAACGCCTTTGCGCTGTTAGCATCTGAAGACTTGGGGCTCATCGGTGCGCCTACGCTGGCATCGCAGGCGGTGAACACGGTCAGTGCCATCAGGCTGACCAGCAGGCAGGCCAGTAATTTCTTCCAGTTTTTCATAGAACGATGCTCCTTTCTGTTCCGGGGTCGTTGCTTTTTGCTTTCTTCTGCATCCATGATACCTTTTTTTAACGGGAAATGCAATCGTTTTGGCGCAAAAAAGCAGGCTGCCGTGCAAAAAACACGGCAGCCTGCGGAAAAAGCTTTATTTTGCGTACTCCACAGCGCGGCTCTCGCGGATGACGTTGACCTTGATCTGGCCGGGGTAATCCAGCGTATCCTCGATCTTTTTGGCGATAGCGCGTGCCAGCAGGATGACCTGATCGTCGCTGATGACGTCGGGCTTGACCAGAATGCGCACCTCGCGGCCTGCCTGTACGGCAAAGGCCTGCTCCACGCCCTCGAAGCTGGAGGAGATCTCCTCCAGATTTTCCAGACGCTTGACGTAGCTTTCCACGTTCTCGCGGCGGGCACCCGGGCGGGCGGCGCTGATGGCGTCGGCAGCCTGAATGATGAAGGCCAGCGGGGTCTTGGGCTCCACATCGCCGTGGTGTGCCTCAATGGCGTGGATGATCTGGGTGTTCTCCTTGTACTTGCGGCAGATGTCCACGCCGATCTGGACGTGGCTGCCCTCGATCTCATGATCCAGTGCCTTGCCGATATCATGCAGCAGACCGGCGCGGCGTGCCATGGTAACGTTCACGCCCATCTCGCCTGCCAGCAGACCGGCCACCCAAGCCACTTCCATGCTGTGGGTCAGGGCGTTCTGGCCAAAGCTGGTGCGGTACTTCAGTCGGCCGATCAGCTTGATCAGGTCGGGGTGCAGGCCGTGGATGCCCAGCTCCATCACCGCGCGCTCGCCCTCGCGCTTCATCTGCAATTCCAGATCGTGGCGGCACTTTTCCACCGTCTCCTCGATGCGGGCGGGGTGGATACGGCCATCGCCGATCAGGCGCTCCAGCGTCATGCGGGCCACCTCGCGGCGGGTCTGGTCGAAGGAGGACAGGGTAATGGCCTCCGGGGTATCGTCGATGATCAGATCCACGCCGGTAGCGGTCTCCAGTGCGCGGATATTGCGGCCCTCGCGGCCGATGATGCGGCCCTTCATCTCATCGCTGGGCAGCGGCACCACACTGACGGTGGTCTCGCTGCAATGGTCGGCAGCGCAGCGGCTGACGGCCTGTCCGATGAGGTTGCGGGCGATGTTATCGCAGTTTTCCTTCAGGTCGGTCTCGTAGGCGGCAACGCGCACGGCCTTTTCGTGGGTCAGCTCCTCGTCCACCTTGTGCAGCAGCACTTCGCGGGCGTCCTCCTGGCTCAAACCGGCCAGCGTTTCCAGACGCTCCATCTCCTTGGCGCGCAGAGCGTCGATCTCTGCCAGACGCTCCTCGGCCTCGGCAGCGCGCTTTTTCAGCTCTTCTTCCTTCTTTTCCAGCGCCTCGGTCTTGCGGTCCAGCGCTGTCTCCTTCTGGTCGATGCGGTTCTCCTGACGGCTGATCTCCGCACGGCGCTGCTTGATCTCCTTGTCGGCCTCTGCCTTCTGGGCATCGACCTCGGCTTTCAGACGGAAAGCCTCGTCCTTTGCTTCCAGAACCGCTTCCTTGCGCTTCTGGTCAGCGGTCTTGATCGCCTCGTTCACCAGCCGGGTAGCCTCGGCTTCGGCGCTGCCGATCTGGGCTTCGGCGGTCTTTTTACGGTTGTTGTAACCAATAAAATAGCCCGCAGCCACACCGACAACAGCAACGATCAAGGCCACGATCACTCCGATCGCGGTCATTGCGTTCACTCTCCTTTGTTTCAATTCAATGCAAAATTAAAAGCAGGAGACGCTGCGCAGCAGGACACGGGCAATGATATAGAAAGAGCTTTCAATGCAAAAAGTGACACCAAAACCATACGCACCACCCAAAACCGGCGGCACGGGCAAAAGCATACGGCTTTTCTCTTTACGGTTCCATTTTATATCAAACAGGCACGCTTTGCCTGAAACGGGTACAGGGTCACACTGAAACCTGCGTACAGCGTCTTTGATTCCATACTACTAAATATAGTACGAAACATTTGCCCGCTTGTCAAGAGGAAAACCCTGCCCGCAGAACATTTTGTGCAGAAAAACAAAAATAAGATGGCTGCGGCAGGCACCCCCTCAGTCATCGCTGCGCGATGACTGAGGGGGTGCTCTCCTTCAAACCAAAAAGGCTGCCCCGGAGAACGGAGCAGCCCTTCTGGTTTATGATGAAAAGAAGAAAATGAAGGAGAATGTCTTATTATTTGGCGGCTTTTTCGCCCTCCGGGAAGATGATCTTATTCACAAAGAAGAAGATGACCATGGAGATGCCGCCGTTGAGCACGGTGGTGCCGATGTTGTAGATGAAGTCCGGTACCAGCAGACCGGCCACCGCCACCCAGATGCAGTTGATGGAGTTGACGATGCAGGTGATGATGCAGAAGGCCAGCACATACCAGCCGATCTGTTTTGCCAGATTGCCCTTGCTGCGGAACACAAAGTTGCGCTGGATGGGGAAGTTGATGCACTCGCCGATGACCATGGCGATCATGTAGGCGCAGAAGTAGGGCAGGCCGCCGTGGGCGGCATCGTAGCCGAGGATGTTCCACTTGAAGGTCTCGCCGAACAGGGTGATGTCGATGCCCGGCCAGCCGAAATCCACCACCGGCAGGCTGGCAAAGGCCTTGGGCAGGAATTGCAGCAGCAGATACTTGAACACCGTGATAAGGTTGGACACGATGACGAACAAGCCGCCCTCGCGCACCCACTTGGCAGCGGCGGGGTGCTTTGCCGCAAAGTTATTCCAGAAATTCATAGCCTGCTTCCTTTCAGCTGTTTTTCAAGCGTTCTTCCATGCGGCTGTTCAGCACGAGGTTCTTCACAGCCTCAAAAATCACCCGCACAAGACCGATGATCCAGAAGCCCTGCAGCTCCATCACGATGCCGTCCACCATGCCCATGCTGATGGCGCCGTTGGTCATTTTGGCCAGCGCCCGCAGAGGCATATTGTACTGGAACAGGATGTTCAGGTCGGGCTTGCCCTTTTTGATGCTGCGGCGCAGCAGGGCGCCCAGTACCGCCGCCGCCAGCCAGCCGATGGGGCTACGTCCGTGTCCCATCTCGCCCAGCGTCATGTTGCGGTCGATGTGCACCTTGTTCTCCGGGATGGGACGGCCCAGCAGCGCTTCAAACTCCGCGTCCGGCACGTTCTGCACCTGCGCGGTGCGGTAATGCTCCAGATTTTTGCCCGCATAGGGGTCGGGTGCGCCGGTGCCCGCCACCGTGACAGCGGCAGTCAAGCGGATATCGGCGCTGGAAGCGCCCACCAGCAGCTGATAGCTGCCGCCCTCCACCTCCCAGCGGTCGGTCTTGACGTTCCAGTAGCGGAACGCCTTGTCGTCCAGCGGGATGGTGACGGTCTTGCTCTCTCCGGCTTTCAGCTGCACCTTGGCAAAGCCCTTCAGCTCCTTGACGGGGCGGAAAACTTTTGCATCCGGCTTTGCCACATACAGCTGCACCACCTCGGCACCTGCACAGCTGCCGGTGTTGGTGACAGTCAGGGTCACGCCCTTTTCGTCTGCTTTCAGGTCACTGTACGCAAAGCTGGTATAGCTCAGGCCGTAGCCGAAGGGGAAAGCGGTGGGCACACCGGCGGTGTCGTAGTAGCGGTAGCCCACATACAGACCCTCGCGGTACTCCACAGTGGGGCCGTCGCCGCCGAAATGCGCCTTTGCGGGGGTGTCGGCGTAGCTGCGCGCCCAAGTCTCAGCCAGCTTACCGCAGGGGTTCTGCGCGCCGGTGAGTACCTCGACCAGTGCGCCTGCACCGGCCTGACCGCCCAAGCAGCCGTAGACCAGTGCCTTGCAGTCCTTGACCCAATCGCTTTCCAGCGAGGAGCCTGCACTCAGCAGCACCACCACGTTGGGGTTTGCCGCCGCCACAGCCGCCAGCAGTTCCAGCTGGTTCTCTGCCAGCTTCATGTCGGCGCGGTCGATGCCCTCGCTCTCCTTGATCTCGTCCAGACCCATGCACAGCAGCACCACATCGGCGTTCTTTGCCAGCAGCACCGCCTCGGCCTTCAGCGCCTCATCGGGCTTGCCCTGCCGGTCAAAGCCCTTGGCGTAGCCGACGCTGTTCAGGCCGCTCTCGGCAAGGCAATCCAAGAAGGAATCCACCTTGATGGAGTTGACGGCGCTGGAACCTGCACCCTGATAGCGGGGCGTCTGGGCAAAGTCGCCGATGACCGCCACCTTTTCCCCCTTTGCAAGGGGCAGCAGGCCGTTTTCGTTCTTCAGCAGCACGATGCTCTGGGCAGCAGCCCGGCGTGCCAGTGCGTGGTGGGCGTCGGCATCGAACTTGCCGGGTGCGGCGTCCACCGCCGCCTTGGTGGTGAACACCAGTTCCAGCAGCTCCTCCAGCCGGGCGTCCACGTCCGCTTCGGTGATCTTGCCGGTCTGCACCGCCTTCATCAGCTCCCGGATGGCATCCCCGCCGGGGGCAGGCATTTCCAGCGTAGAGCCGTTCTTTACGCCGAGGGCGTGGTCGTTGCTGCCGCCCCAGTCGGTGACCACCGCGCCGTCAAAGCCCCAGTCCCTGCGCAGGATATCCATGAGCAGGTGGGTGTTCTCGTTGGCGTAAGTGCCGTTGATGAGGTTATAGGCGGACATGATGGTCTTGGGCTGCGCCTCTTTGACCACCATCTCGAAGCCGGTCAGGTAGATTTCCCGCAGGGTGCGCTCGTCCACAATGGAATCCGAGGCCATACGGCGCAGCTCCTGACTGTTCACGGCAAAGTGCTTGGGGCAGGCGGCAATGCCGTTTTTCTGGATGCCGCGGACGTAGGCCGCAGCCATCTTGCCGGCAAGGTAGGGATCCTCCGAGAAATACTCGAAGTTGCGGCCGCACAGGGGGCTGCGCTTGATGTTCAGGCCGGGGCCCAGCAGCACCGACACGCCCTGTGCCGCTGCCTCTTCGCCCATGGCTGCGCCCACAGCCTCGCCCAGCGCGGGGTCCCAGCTGTTGGCAACGGTAGCCGAGGTGGGGAAGCAGGTGGCGGGCACACTGGGGTTCAGACCCAGATGGTCGGCTGCGCCCGCCTGCTTGCGCACGCCGTTGGGACCGTCGGACAGGGTAATGGCCGGGATGCCCTTGCCCGGCAGCGCCCGGGTGGTGAACACCGTACCGCCGCTCAGCAGGGCGCATTTCTGTTCCAGGCTCAGTGTTGCAATAATATCCTGATATTTCACGGGGAAATCTCCTTTCAGTAGAAACGGTATTGCCTTTGGAAACAGGACCACGCATAAGGAGAAGAAGCGTGATTCTGTTTCCAAAAGGGAACACGGCTGCGGGCCGTAACTGCCGTGCAGCCGTGTTCCGGGATTAGAAGAAAGACAGTTTTGATTACGGGTCAGTACTTATTCCTTACTCACATCCGCACCTGCATTGGTATTAGCCAGCGTTTTATTATACTTGCGGCGGCGAAGAATCACCACAACACCTGCCAGAACCAACACATAGACAATCACACTGCCTACCAGTGCAGGCGTGCGCCACATAGGCACAGGCGCATCTACATCTACACCGTAGCTATTCGCCAGCGTATACAGATACTGATGTGCAGCTTCGCGCATCTTCAGCTGACCGGTAGCAGTCTGGCTCAGGTTATCGAAGGTCTTAGTGCCCCAGCCAAACAGCAGATTAGTACCACCTGCCAAGACAGCTTTTTCAATATCCATAAAGCCATGCTCCTCGTTGTTATCCGTAATCACAGTGCCAATAAAGCCCCATTCATTACGCAGAACATTGGTCAGTAGTGCAGTACTTGCACCGGCCCAAGTAGTACCAATATTATTGTAGGAAGACATCACAGCCGTGCTGCCGCCTTCCTTCACAGCCTTTTCAAACGGCACGAAGTAAATTTCACGCATTGCCTGCTCATCGGCCCAGGTGCACAGACCATAATGACGCCAGGTCTCACGCTCATTCAGTGCAAAATGCTTAATGTAGCAGTACATACCATTTTTCTCTGCCGCACCAACCGTAGCAGCGGACATGGAACCAGAAAGGAAGCCATCCTCAGAATAGTACTCAAAGTTACGGCCAGCAAATGCATTGCGGTGGGTATTAGCACCAGGTGCATACCAGCCGGAAATATTCCACGCCTTTCCTTCCTGCGAGATTGCATCGCCAAATTCAGAAGCCAGGTCTACATTCCAAGTAGCCGCCAGCAGAACTTCTGCCGGATAAGTAACCGTCTTATATGTGCAGGTACCCATAAAGGCATCGAACACATAACTCAGAGCGGCAGGTCCGTCCATTTCATAAGTCTGTCCCTTACCGATATTATCAACTGCTGCACTTCCCCAGCCATCTGCGCCCAGCAGTTTGTACATATCATCAAGGGTCAGCTGATCCAGCAGCTTATCCCACTGTGCATCATCATAGGCAAGGCCTTCCATGTCTTTCAGCGTAAGGCCATTCTTTGCACCAAAGGTCGGCGCAGTGTCATCTGCATTCACATAGCTATCATCCACTAACAGCGCATTGTTGAAGGCTTCCAGCTGTTCAGCAGTTGCTTCCTTGCTGGTACCGGGAACGATCTGCCAAGTGTCACGGTTGAGGTAAGCCACATCACCAGCTGCATCATCAAACTGATTTGTTGCTACCACTTCGTCCGAAGAGCGCTTGCCGACATACTTGCAGTTTTCCACACCACTGCCAAATGCACTGTCCTGGAACACTTCATTCTCAGCAACCTTGCAGGTCATGGTCAGATTATCTTTCACCGTATGAGAATCCGTACGCAGAGAAATCTGATACTCGCCAGCTTCCAGCACGTAGGAACCGGTAGAAGTGTAGTACTTCTGTGCATCATAAGAAGCCATCTGCTCTACCGGCATAGAAATCGTAACCGTTTCCGTTTCGCCCGGCTGCAATTCCTTCGTTTTTGCAAAGCCGCCCAGTACTTCGCCAGCCTTCTGCAAGCCGCTGCCGCCTTCAGCTGCACTGTAATAGGGCGCACTGTAATACAGTTCCACAACATCTTTGCCAGCCACATTGCCAGTATTGGTAACTTTGACATTCCACTCCAGCGTATCCTGTGCGGTAACGGTAGTCGGAATCGTGTTTTCCAGTTCCCAGTCAAAGCTTGTGTAGCTCAAGCCATAGCCAAAGGGGAACTGCACTACATCATTGTAGGAAAGTCCCGTCAGATTCTCTCCTTCACGGGTAGTGTAATCGTAGCTTTCACGGGTTTCGTAATAACGATATCCCACATAAATGCCTTCCTGATACTCTACAAGGTAGGCAGGATGACTTTCGAAGTTTTTGAAGCAGTCCTTAGAGTTGGTATACTCAAAGGTATCAAAGTTGTAGTAAGAAGGGGTCGTTTCTACTGCATAAGGGTAGATATCCGGCAGACGGCCAGAGGGGTTGACTGCGCCCGTCAGAATGTTGACAATTCCAATCGTGCCCACATCACCGGGATCACCGATCCAGAGGGCTGCATCAACGCCTTCATCATTCAGGAAGCCCAGTTCCATGGCATTGCCCGAATTGATCAGAACGATAACATTATCAAATGTCGCTTCTGCCTGTTCCAGCAAAGACTGTTCCGCGCTGTTCAGTTCCAGATAATGCTTGCTCTGATCCGGTGCATACGAGGTATTTTCAGCCATCGAAGTGGGCAGGTCATTGCCTTCACCGCCCTTGCGGGAGAACACGACCACAGCAGTATCCGAAAAATCCTTCATTGCTTCAAATGAGCAGTCTCCAGTATACTGGTACTCCACACCCATGTTCTTAGCCAATTCCTCGGTTGCAGGCAGTTCCGGGATGGAAAAATCAACAGAGAATGTATTTCCGCCTTCGTTGTTTTTGGGGCTATAGAGATTGACCAGATTTTGATTCACTTCAAAACCTGCATCCGTAAAGGCTTTTACAAAATCTGTCCGGTTTGCAGTGTAGCTGCTGCCACCGGAACCCGTACCGCCATAAACCGGATTTGCGGAAGCATAGCCCAGAAGATTGATTTTTCGGTTTGTTCCTGCCAACGGCAGAGCGCCGTCATTTTTCAGAAGGACTGCGCCTTCCTCCTCGATTTTCTGAGCCACCGACAAGCCATTTGCATAAGATGTTTTTTGCAATTCCGGGTCTCCATTCTGGCCAGGGAATGCCTTGTCCAGAGAACTGGGAAACACACCAAACATTGCTACATCTGCCACTATTCCAACTGCCAGTAAGAGTGCTGTAACAGCTGTCAGCAACTTTGTGGGCTTTTTGTTGTTCGGATCGCGCTTCATTGTGTTGTCTCCTCCATATTCTTTTATATTTTTTGGGCCGTACCCAACTGTGACCCATTATAACGGATATTTGCGCATCGTTATCATCTTTTGCACAATCTGTCGTTTTGGATACACAGTTTGCAAAAGTTACAATAAATTTTCAATTTTTATTGTGCTAATACACAAATATTGCAACATTGTATTTGTGCACCCTGCCAGACAACAAAAAAACGGCAGGGGATACCTGCCGTAAAAATTATTTGTTTTTGGGCAGCGGAAATAAGATCCGCAGGGTGCACCAGTTGTTTTCCCAGTGCATCGTCATGCTGCCGCCGTGCTGCCCGACGGTGGTGCGGACACTTTTCAGGTCCGACCCCTGCTGCGGCAGACCGTCCGCATCCAGTGCGGGGGCGGCCTCTGTATAATGCTCGAACCGCAGCATGGCAAAACCGCCCTGACTGTACACCGCCACCTTGATGAGCCGCTTTTCGGGGTCCGGCTCGGCGCGGACGGCGGCAATGGCGTTGTCCAGCGCCACGCCCACGATGGTGCACAGCTCCCGGATCGTGAGAAAGCCCAGCATCCTGCCGTCCGCTACGCTGGTGATGGTAATATTCTCCTGCTGGCATTCCATGGTCTTGGCGGTGAGCAGGGTATCCAGCACCGGGTTGCCGGTCTTGTTCTCGGCCTCGTACTGGCGGATGTTCTGCTCCATGGCAGCAATGGCGGCGTTCTGCTTGGTCTGGTCCTGCTCCTCCCGGATGCGGGCAAGCTGGACTTTCAGTTCATGGTACCGCCGGTTGATGAGGTTGATGCCCTCCTTGCTGCGCTTGTACTGCTCGTACTGGCGGTGCAGCACCTCATCCATGGCGGCAAGCTCGCTGTGCAAAGCGTTCTCCTGCAGCTGCTCGTGCTGCACAGATAAGATCAGCACGCCGGAAAAATCCACCAGTGTGCGGATGGAAAAAATGCTCATGTTGATCTCGCTGCCGGGCAGAAAGCCCAGATTGCTCACCGCAAAGGCAGTCAGCGCCAACATGACCGCCGTCAGGGCGGCGCTGCCGCCGATCTGTAAGTGCCCGGCGGGCTGGGGACGGCGGTGCTGCAGATAGCACATAATGCCGAACAGCGTCCCATACACCAGCGCCAGCAGCAGCAAAGACAGCGGCTCCCATGGGCCGCGGGCGGGCCAGAGGGCGCAGTGCAGCTGCCACTCCACGCTGGCGGCAAGCTCTGCCAGAATAAACGCCCGGGCGCAGTGATACCCGGCTTCCAGCAGGGTGATGCTCCACACACCCCATAAATATAAGTAAGAAAGCCCGATGGCCGCTGCCATGCAGGGGATCCAGAGCCCGCCGGGCACGTTGCCCGTCAGCCCCAGAAAGGCCGACAGCACCGCCGCCCACAGCAGGGTGATGCCCCCGGTGACCGCCCTGGAAAAGCGGGGCGCAAGCGCCGGGGTGAACAGCAGCACCGCCAGACACTCGGCAAGGGCGGTGTACAGCCGGGGGATATCCGGCAGCGCGGTCATGAGCCTTCACCTCCGATGTAGTCGGTCAGTGCGGCAAGAAAAGCCTTACGCTTGGGGCGGCTGACCTGCAGCTCGCAGGGGCCCACCTGTACGGTGCTCTGCCGCAGCTCCCGCACCTGTGCCAGATTGACAAGGTAGCCGCTGTTGCACCGGGCAAAGGGGCAGTCTGCCAGCTTTTCCTCAAAGGCCTTGAGGGCGCCGGGGGCGGAAAAATCGCCCTCGTCGGTGTAAAAGTGCACCCGGTGACCCTCGCTTTCCAGATAATAGATGCTTGCGGTGTCCAGCCGGCGCAGCCCGCCCTCCACCGGCACGGTCAGGTAGTGCTTTGCCCGCTTTTCCAGCCGGGCAACCGCCTTGAGCAGCTGCTGCGAAAAGGCAAAGTAGGGCACCGGCTTCAGCACATAGTCCAGCGCTCCCACCGAGTAGCCCCGGATGGCGTACTGCGCCATATTGGTAATGAAGATCAGGATGACGTCTGCATCCATCTGCCGGATGCGCTCTGCCGTGGTCATGCCGTCCAGATGCTTCATCTCCACATCCAGAAAAATAATATCGTAGACCGCGCGGTAATCCTCCAGAATGTCCACCCCGTCCGCAAAGACCGTCACTTCAAACTCCGTCCCGTACTGCCGGGTATACCGCCGGACATACTCCTGCAATACCCCCTGTACCTCCGCGTCGTCCTCTACGATCGCCACCCGGATCATGACCACACCTCCCTTACCACACCTTTGTGGAACTGTTACGGCTCTATTATAGCGCAATCCCGCCGGGTTTGCCAAGGGGGCACTCCGCAACAAAGGGCAGGGCGGCCCACAGGCCGCCCTGCCCTTTGTGTTGAGTTCTCTTACGCTCACGCCCAGTTCTTCCGGCCGTAGCGGGTGGTCAGCTGGCAGATCTCTTTCTGGAGTTTCTTGGTCAGCTGGGTCTTTTTCAGCCGCCAGCGCCAGTTCTGGCCTACGGTGGAGGGCTTATTGATGCGGGCGGCGTTATCCAGCCCCAGCCAGTCCTGCATGGGGATGGTCAGCATGTGATGCAGACCGAAGGGCAGCAGCAGACGCTCCATCGTACCATAGATGAACGGAGCCAGAATGGGAGAAGTCTCGGAAGAGTTGGCGATCCAGATGCCGAAGTTATTGATGCCGGTCTGCACCACAGGCCAGAACAGCGACAGCACGATGGAAATGACCACCGAGTAGACAGCGTAAAAAACGCTGCATCCTCCGGGGGTATTTTGATGCCCCAAAAGGCACAAAAGAATGCCCGCCCACCTGTGGAAAACCACGGTGGGCGGGCATTCTGCGCTTTATTGTTCGTGCCGCTGTAAAAGCATTCAGAGGGCGGCGGTCTGGGGTACCAGCCGGAAGAGCATTACAGGAAGCGCGCTGTTTGCAAAATCCAGCGTATAGATGAGCTTTCCGCGCTCTGTTTCAAAAGGCATCTCGGCCTGTGTGCCGTCCGGGGCAATGCGCACAAGCTTTTTGCCTTCCAGCAGTCCGGCGGGCAGCGCAAGCCTTACCCGGCCGGTGGGCTGCGTCAGGCTGCCTGCGGTTTCAAAGGCCACACTCAGGTATTCCCCGTTCGTCCGTGCGGTCACATCCTCCGCAGAAAGACTGCCGCTGTTAGCCCACGCCGTTGCCGCTTCGATCTTTTCCAGCTGCGCGGCGTTTTCTGCCTGCCCGCACACGGGGCAGAAGGTCAGAGCTTCGCCTTCCGCAGTGCGGAAAGTAAACTTCCGGCAATCCGTGCTGCCAGTGTGCGCACAGCCCTGCCGCAGACAATCGGCGCTCTGAGAGCCGGTTCCGTTCGGGGACCATGCACCGAACTGGTGTCCCAGCTTATCGGTCGGGTCTGCGGTGTAGCTGTCTTTGCAGCGGGAGCAAGTAAAGATGGTATAGCCGTCTGTTTCACAGGTTGGGTCTACGGTAACAGCCTGATAGTCGTGTCCCAAGATGGGCAGCTCCGCATAGGTGGTATGGTCACAGCGGGAGCAGGTATCGTAAGCCCAGCCCTTTTCTGTGCAGGTGGGGGCTTGCGCTACGTGACGCACCAAATCATGGTTCAGTGCGGGCAGCTCTTTGCGGGTGGTATAGCCGCAGCGGATGCAGCGGTCGTAAGTGTCCCAGCCGATTTCCGTACAAGTGGGGGCTTTTGCTGCGTGCTGCACCAGATCATGGTTATTGGGGTCTTTTTCGCCGTATTCCCCACCACACGCCTCACAGACCGCTTTGGCGGTGCAGGTTGCTGTGCCACCGGTACAGCTTGCAGTATCAACTTCGGAGCAGTAGTTCATGCAGCTGCGGATGTGTGTGCCGTTGCCGGCGGATGACCACTTGCCCCATGCGTGACCGCCGTAGTAACTCCCTCCGCAAGTTTCGCACATTCCCAGACTGTCGCAGGCCGCGTAGCCGCCGCTGCAGGGTGCGGTCTCTTTTGCGTCGCAGTTGCTGCGCGTGCATCTGCGGGTGTGCGTGTTCGTGCCGTCGTAGTTAGGCGTCCACGCGCCCCAGTCGTGACCGAGAATGCCGTATTTCGCGCCGCATTTTTCACAGGTTTTGCCTGTGGTGCAGGTGGGAGTTTCGGTACCGCCGGTATGTACCTGTAAAAGCGTAACATTGCCATCGTTGTGGCAGGACTGGCATGCATCTACACAAACCTTATGATAGGTCGAATCATATTTTTCGTATCTGCGGACCTCACGTTCTTCCCTAATCCCACAGCGTGAGCAGTACACCGGGACTGTTTCTGCCGCCGCTTTTAACACGATCCCCGGTATCAGGCACACCATTGCCAGCACCGTCAAACACCGGATCAGCCATTTTTTCATGTTACTCCCTCCTTGTCATCAAACCTTGTTATCCTTTCAGATCAAACTGCACGGACAGCGATGCAAGCACGGCATCTACCACCTTCCGCGCCTGGGCAAGCATATCGATCTCCGCCACAAACGCGATGACCTGCTCGCGCTCCTGCGCGGGGACCTGCAGCGCACTCAGGCTCATGCTCAGGAACCGCCGTATTTTGCGCTCCAGCGTAAAGTAGGGGTCGCACCGCCGTGCCATGTAGCCGCGCATCATGCCAGCCGTGCCCAGCTCCATCTCGTAGAAATCGCACTCGGCACACCCGGGCAGATACGCGCTGAACGCCGCCTGCAGCTCGGCCGTGGTGCTGCGGTGGATGATCTCCGCCGTAGCGGGGAAGGTGTACGCCTCCACATAGATATCCCGCAGATTCTCGCTCAGCTCGCTCAGCGCCAGCTGCAAAGCCGTCTCCACCGCGTAGAGGTACACCGGCGAGGGGGCGTTTGCCGCCAGCGGCCTTACCGCGCCGAACTGCCTGCTGAACATCATGCCGATCAGCTCGGTCAGCACGCCGTCCTTGGTGCGGAAAATATTCTGGAACGACCCGGCAGAAACATCTGCTTCCTTTAAAATTTCTGCAACCTTGGTGTTCGTGTAGCCTTTTTCCAGAAAAAGCCGGACACAGGCGGTCAGGATCCGCCGTTTTGCTTCCTTGCTGTCGTATCTGCGCGCCATTGGAAATCATCCTTTTCTATGATTGGTTTCTGACCCAATTATATATTGATTTGAGAATTGCGTCAAGTAAACTTTTAAGGGCGTATTTTGGGCAGTTTGACGAGGGAGAGCTTTCTGCGGGTGCGCATCCGGGCAAAACAAAGCGCAATGGACATTGCTATTATCCGCTGCCGCAGGCAGACAGTTCGCGGCAGCAAAAAAGAGGCCACCGATCGGGGTGACCTCTTTTCAGCATATTTTCAGCGTAAATCCCGCAGCAGCCGAACCCACCATCTCCATGACGGCTCTTTTGGAGTTGCTCTTTGCGTAAGATAGCAAGATAAATCTTATTTCTGACAGAAAGAGCCGAACCCGTGCAACGAGTCCGGCCCTTTCTGTGCTTTGGTTGGATCTTGAGCAAAGTTATGGTAAATGAAGAAGTTGGCTTTGGGAGTTTACAGCAGGCTCAGTGCTTCCTCGTCTGCCACAAGGATGCAGTCCGGATGCAGCTGCAGGATGCTGCCGGGGCAGGCAGGGGTCACAGGGCCGGTCACGGCGTCCTTGACGGCCTGTGCCTTGGCTTTACCGTTGGCTACCACCAGCACCTTGCGTGCCTGCATGATGGTCTTGATGCCCATGGTGTATGCCTGTTTGGGGACAAGGGCCTCGTTGCCGTCAAAGAAGCGCTTGTTGGCTTCGATGGTAGTGGGTGCAAGGTCGATGCAGTGGGTCTCCAGCTCAAAGGCTTCGCCCGGCTCATTGAAGCCGATATGACCATTGGGGCCGATGCCCAGCAGCTGCAGGTCGATGCCGCCCAGCTTGTGGATGATACCGTTGTAACGGGCACACTCGGCGGCGGTGTCCAGATTGGTGCCGTCCGGCAGGTTGGTCTTGGCCGGGTCGATATTCACCTTGCTGAACAGGTTCTCGTTCATGAAATACCAGTAGCTCTGGGGGTGCTCCTTGGGCAGGCCGCGGTACTCATCCAGATTGACAGTAGTGACCTCGGAGAAATCCAAATCGCCTTTGTTGTACCAGTCCACCAGTTGGGCATAAGTGCCCACCGGGGTGCCGCCGGTGGCAAGACCCAGTACACAGTCCGGCTTCATGATGACCTGTGCGGAGATGATGTTGGCCGCTTTGCGGGACATATCCTGATAATCTTTTGCGCGGATGATCTTCATAATAATGCTCCTTTTATAATACCGTTACGCCTGCGTTCCGGCAGGCCTGTAAAAATTCTACGGGCAGCTTTCCGTCCGAGATCACAATATCAATATCGGACAGCTCGCAGATGTGGAATGTGCTTTTCAGTCCGATCTTGGAGGAATCCAGCAGCACGGCTTTCTGCTCACAGCGGCGGAGCACGGTCTGCTTGAGCCGTGCTTCATCCTCCACGCCGCAGGTAAAACCGGTTTCCGGGCTGTAACTGGTCACGCCCAGCAGCAGCAGATCAAAGTTGATGCCCTCCATCGTCTGGATGCTCTGTGCACCGCAGACGCTCATGCTGAACCGGTTCAGGCTGCCGCCCGGCAGGGACACATGGGGCTTTTCCAGCTTTGCCAGCTCCATGGCGCAGCTCAGGCCGCTGGTGTAGATGAGCATGGGCTGATCCGGGATGCACCGGGCCACTGCTGTGGCGGTGCTGCCGGAATCCAGAAACAGGGTGGTGTTGGGGCGCAGCAGAGCAATGGCTTTTTCGGCAATGATCTGCTTTGCTTCGGCATTGCGGGCGGAACGGCGGCTCAGCAGGTCGTCTGTACCTACCACCTGCTCCACCGACTTGACACCGCCATGCACCCGCACCACACGGCGGGCTTCATCCAGTGCTTTCAGGTCGGTGCGCAGGGTCATTTCCGAAACGGAAGGGAAAGCTTCCTTGAGCTGGGCAAAGCTAATGCTGCCTTTGCGGTTCACCAGCTCCACGATTTGATTGCGGCGTTGTTCCATGGGGGATTCCTCCTGTCTGCGTTTGTCCTGTCCCATGGCACGTTCTGCTTAGTCCTCCGGGTTGAAGTTTGCCAGCAGATATTCCTCTGCTTCCGGGCACCACAGGCCGTTGTGGGCATCCACGATGTCAGCCAGTGCGGTATAGCGGGGGTCGTTGTCCTGTTCGCCCTTGGCACGCAGATCGGTCAGGGCGATGAGGGGCATGGTCAGGTGGGTGTAGATCAGCTTTTTGCCGCCGGGGATCTTGGGCAGGTTGAGGGTGGTCTCGGCAGCGGCGTTCAGACCGCCGATGTGGGTGACCATCACAGCCGGATCGATGCGCTTAGCGGCGGTCAGTTCCAGCGACTCGATCATGTCGGCGGTATTACCGCCGGTGGTGCCCATGACATGGGTAGAATTGTAGTGCACATCGTAGAAGTTCATCTTGGCGCTGAACTGCTTGTCGGTGGGGCCTGCAAAGAAGTTCAGGCAGCCGTCACGACCCAGCACAGCACTGGACAGCTCCACCACCGGCGCGATGGGGGCGTAGCAGAACACATCATCAAAGCCGGTACCGCCGGTCAGCTCCCGCAGCTCGGCAGCGGGGTCTGCCATGTTGGCGGTATTGACGAAGTACAGGTCGATGCCGTCCTTCTCCTTGACCTCCTTCGGGGGGAAGAGGGACTCTGCACGGGCCAGACGATCCTCGTTGATATCGGTGACCACCACCATGCCGGGGCGCACATCACGGTGCAGTGCGTAGGTCAGAGCACCCAGACCCATGGGGCCTGCACCGGCCAGAATCGCCAGCTTGCCACCCTTCTTGATGCCCATATCGTGATGGTATACCCCCATCTTGGTGTGGTAGGCGGCGTTGAAAGCACCGATGGAGCAGCTCATAGGCTCGGCCAGAGAAGCCTCGTAGTAAGCACGGCCCTTGTACTCCAGCAGGCAGCCCAGTTCCATGACCTCGGCAGGGATGATGCAGTAGGTGGCGTCGCCGCCGAAGAACTCGTAGGAGTAGCCGGGGCTCCACATGGTGCCCTTGTAGTTCAGGGCGGGCTGCAGGGTGAACTTCATGCCGGGCTTGAACTTATCCTGATGCGCCTTGCCCACCTTGACGATATCACCGGCGAACTCGTGACCCATGATGGCGGGGTGCTCGGCTACATCCGGATGCACACGCTTGTGACCAGTGCCGAGGATGGCGCACTTGTAAGTAGACATGCAGATGCTATCGGAAACGACCTTGACCAAGATCTCATCGTCCTTGATCTCCGGCAGTTCAAAAGTATCCAGACGCAGATCGTTGGCGGCGTGCAGACGAACAGCTTTGACTTTCATAATGAAACTCTCCTTTTATTATAACAGTTACCGTTGTGTTTTCAAGAAGTTTTACAGATGCTGGAAGGTGACCAGCGGCAGCAGTTCTTCGATCTGGCTGCGCTCTGCGGCCTGTGTGCCGCTGCACATCACATTGGCGGCTCCTGTGGCGATGGACAAGCGAACGGTGTTTTCTTCGCTAAGCCCTTCCGCTTCGGCGTAGGCGAGAGCGGCGACCACGCTGTCGCCGGCACCCACCGTGCTGCCCACTTTGACCTTCAGTGCCGGAGCGTAGATCACGCTGTCCTTGCGGAGATACAGCGCACCCCGACCGCCCATGGACACCACCACATGTTCGATGCCCCTGCGGATGAGCGCCTGACCGGCATCGGCCAGTTCATCCAGCGTTTTCAGCTCCCGGCCCATCATGCGGGAAAGCTCGTCGTTGTTGGGTTTGACCAGATAGGGAGCAGCCTTCAGCCCCTCTGCCAGCAGCTCGCCGTCTGCATCCAGAAAGACCTTTGCCCCTGCCTTTTTGCAGGATTCCACCCATGTGTAGTAGGTGTCCTTGGGGGCACCCTTCGGCAGGCTGCCTGCCAGCACCACGATATCCCCCTGTTTCAGTTCCTTCAGCAGGTCGTACAGCAGGGCGGTCAGCTCCGGGGCATCCACCTCGATGCCCGGCTCGTTGATGTCGGTGTTGGTGTGGTTTTCCGGGTCGATGACCTTCAGGTTCGTGCGGGTCTCGCCGGGCACGAAACGGAAGTTGTGGGCAAGCCCTTCACTGTCCAATGCGTCCTGAATGGCTTTGCCGCTGTTACCGGCCAGAATGCCGATAGCCTTGCTGGTCCCACCCAGCTTTGCGATCACCTTGCTGACGTTGATGCCCTTGCCACCGGGATCGGTACGCATCTTGGTGATCCGGTTTACGGTGTCCAGCGCAAGGTTCGGGATCTCAACGGTCTTGTCCAGCGCCGGATTCAATGTTACGGTGTAGATCATGGGAACAACAGCCTCCTTCATGATTGTTGTTATGAAACTCGAAACTGTTGAAACGAAAGCTCTGGCATTATAATACCAACAGTTCTCGCCCCTGTCAAGCCGTTGTTTCAACAAATTGCACTGCGTGTTTTTGGTGCTTTTCGCCAACTTTCTGGGATACATGATTTTTGATTCAAAAGTTCTCTAATAGGTATCTTGTTACAACAACAAAAAACTCCCGGCTCTGCCCAAAAAGGCAAAAGCCGGGAGTTCGTTTTCAGTTCATTTTGTGTGCGGCGGTTTGCAGTCCGCAAAAAAGCCACGGTCAAAGCCCTGTTCCAGCAGGTCTGCAGCTTCCTGCTGCTGGCCGGTGCGCAGTGCCTCCATCAGCCGGGGCGCTTCGATCAGCTGCCCGCTGACATTCTGCATGACCTCCACCGGGACGCCGTTCCCGTCATCCGGGGCCAGCAGCACCAGTGCCCCCAGCACGATGCGCCCCGGCTCATAGACCGGCGGCTGTGCTTGCAAATAACCCAAGCGGCAGTCCTTTACCGCACTTGTCCTGCAATGGAGCAGCAGGGCATACAGGGGTTTGATGTAGGTATCGCCCAGCGTTTCACGGCGGCGAAGCTGCTGCTCCACCAGCCGGGCGTCCGCTTCCTGCGGGCAGAACAGCTGCGCCGCTGCATGGATGAGGGCAGCGCGGCTGCCGGGAGCCTTGACGGGCTGGATGGTCAGATGTTCCAGCAGCCCGGTCATGGACCGGGTCAGGCGTGCATAATACTGCAGCTTGGAGCCTGCGTGCGGTGCATCCTGCACAGGCTGCACCGCCGGTTCCGGTTCTGCGCGGTTCTGGCTGTACCGCGTGATAGCGTCCTTCAGCACGGCACGGTCTGGTTCCAGCAGGGAAGGGCTGATGCACACCGCCGGGTAATCCAGTTCCAGCGGCACGGTGGAGATAATGAAGTCGATTTTTCTCCGACGCAGGTCGGCAGTGTTCAGCTCCCGCACCGAGCAGCACCCCTCTACCTGCAAAGAGGGAAACTCGTTTCCCAGCCGGGAAGCCAGAAAGCGGCTGGAACCCATGCCCAGCGGACAGGCCACTACCACCCGCAGCCGCAGCCGGAACATGGCATTCTGTTCCAGCACTGCGCCAAAGTGCATGGCAAGGTAGGCCGCTTCGTCGTCCGAGATGGCGGGCAGAACGAATTGCTGCTGCACCGCATCACAGGCGGCGCGGGTGGCTTTCCACAGGCCGGGGTAGGCGGTGCGGATGGTGTCCAGCTGGGGGTTTTCGGTACGAATGTTCTGCTCCACCCGCAGCAGCATGGGGCGCAGGTGGCAGTACAGGTCATCCCGCAGGGAGGTGTAACCGGAAAGGTCTGTGTGCAGCGCCTTTTCCATTTCCCGGATAAGGGCGGCTTCCAGATTCCGCAACTCCATCTCCTGTGCGCTGCCCCAAGGGTCCTCTGCGCCCAGATAGGCGGAGAGATACAGTTCCAGATACTGCGCTTCCTCAGACGGCAGGGTTAGCCCGAAGGCGCGGTTCAGCGCCGCCACCAGCCGGGCAGCATGATTGCCCGCCGGGCGCAGCCCTCTGGGGGCGCTGCCCTTGTCGCCGCCCTGCCGCAGCTGCTGAATGGTCAGGGTGCAATGGATCGCCAGCGCCAGAAAGCCTGCATCCGGCAGATGGAGCTGCTCTTCCTGTTCAAACTGCTGCAAAACCGCCCAGACCTTTTCGGCCGTTTTTGTATCCAGCAGGGTCGAGAAGATCTCGTTTTCCGGCATCCGTCCGCAGAGCACCTCTGCCAGTTCCTTTTCCGGCATACTGCTGCGCAGCAGGGCAGACACCACCCTCCGGTAGGAAGAAGCATCCCCCTGCAGCCAGACCCCCACGCCGGGGCGGCGGAACATCTCCACCCGGTAGGGGTGTAGCTTGGTCTCAAGTTCATCCAAGTCTGCAGACAGCGTGCTTTCCGAAACGCCAAGCGCCCGTGCCAGTACCGCTGTTTTGCAGGGCTCCTGCTCGCTGAGCAGCCTTGTCAAAAGCTGCTGCCGCCGCTCTGCGCGGGAAAGTTCTTTCCTGTCGCCGCTGTTCAGCTGGGTGCGCAGTGCGTCTCGCCGCTCCGGCGCTTCATCCAGCAGCAGACCCTTGCCGGGATTCCGCACAAAATGCGCCCCGGCAGCCTGCATCCACTGCTCCACAGCGGGCAGCTCCCGCAGCACGGTGCGGCGGCTGACCCCGATGCTTTCAGCCAGCGCCGCCGCCGTCACCCAGCCCTGCGGAAGGCTGAGCAGCTGCTCGATCAGCTTCCGTGCATTTGCCGACAGTTCCTCACGATACACCGCACCCATGTTGCTTCTCTCCTTTTTCCAAAAGTCACCCATTGCTTCTATTGTAACATAGTGCCACCCCGTCTGCCAGCCCCCAACGCAGAAAAGAAGTTGTGTGTTTTTTGTCACCATTGCCCGGTGACAAAAGCTTCCTTGTTCCCGTCTTGTATCCCGGCGCATCAGCAAATATGCACAAATCACCCGCGCATCCATTGGAAATGTTGCCGTATCAGCCCACTGGTGTCACCATCCTCCGGTGACAACCCCACCGCTTGTCACCATTGAAATCCGGCGCAGTATCGGCTAGAATAGTGCCAGAACGAAACGAAAGCTCCTCCGAACAACCGTCCGCAGGCCGCAGCTCCCATGCCACAGGAGCTGCACCGCCTGCCTTTCAAGTGAAAAAGGAGAGCTACAAATGAAAAACGCTGTTTCCCGCTTTGGCAAGTTCCTCAGCGGCATGGTCATGCCGAATATCGGCGCATTCATCGCGTGGGGCTTCCTCACTGCTCTGTTCATTGAAGTGGGCTGGTTCCCCAACGAAAAGCTGGCCAGCATGGTCTCCCCGATGCTGACCTACCTGCTGCCCATCCTCATTGCAGGGCAGGGCGGCAAGATGATTGCAGGCGACCGTGGCCGCGTCATCGCCGCCATCGCCGTGGTGGGCTGCATCTGCGGCTCGGACTACACCATGCTGATGGGCGCCATGGTCATGGGTCCTCTGGCCGGCTGGGTCATCAAGCAATTCGATAAGAAGGTAGAAGGCCATATCCCCGCCGGTTTCGAGATGCTGGTCAACAACTTCTCCGTCGGCATTCTGGGTATGCTGCTGGCCATCCTCGGCTACTACGTCATCGGCCCGTTCATGACCGCCATCCTCACCGTGCTGACCGCCGGTGTGGACTTCCTTGTGGCGCACAGCCTGCTGCCGCTGGTGTCCATCTTCATTGAGCCTGCCAAGGTATTGTTCCTGAACAACGCCATCAACCACGGCATCTTCAGCCCCATCGGTGCAAGTCAGGCTGCTGAGACCGGCCGCTCCATCATGTATATGCTGGAAGCCAACCCCGGTCCCGGTCTTGGTGTCCTGCTGGCCTACTGCTTCTTCTGCAAGGACGACACCACCCGCCAGTCCGCTCCCGGTGCTGTGATCATCCACCTGCTGGGCGGCATCCACGAGATCTACTTCCCCTACATCCTGATGAACCCCGTGATCATCATCGCCCCCATCGTGGGCAACTTCTGTGCCATCCTGTTCTACTCTATGACCGGTGCAGGTCTGTCCGGTCCTGCTTCTCCCGGTTCCATCATCGCCTACATGGCAATGGCTCCCCGGGATTCCATTCTCACCGTTCTGCTGGGCGTTGTCATCGCCGGTGCAGTCTCCTTTATCCTGTCCTCGGTCATTCTGAAAGCGACCTCCGGTCACACCAAGAGCCTGACCGACGCCCAGAACGAAATGAAGGAGATGAAGGCACAGGCTAAGGGCGAGATCCCCGAGCCTACTGCCGTAAATGTCGGTCAGATCCGTAAGATCGTCTTTGCCTGCGATGCCGGTATGGGTTCCAGCGCCATGGGTGCTACCAAGTTCCACAACCGCATTAAGGCGGAGCGCCCCGACTTGACCGTGACCAACTCCAGCGTGGATACCATCCCCGCCGACGCGGACGTGGTGGTCTGCCAGCGCGTTCTGGCTGACCGCGCCGCCAAGTGCGCCCCGCAGGCACAGCTTGTTACATTGGATAACTTCCTTGCAGATCCGCATCTGGACGCATTGTACAACGCACTGACCTCCACTACCCCGGCACTGGATGCCAAGGCCGAAGCCGCCGCCAATGAGGAGATCGTATCCGACCTGCGCGCTGCCGCCGTCGCTCCGCTGGCCGCCGCTGTGACCGAAGCTTCCAAGTCGAACGGTTCTGTTCTGAAAATTCAGGCTGAGGACATTCAGCTAGGGCTGCCTTCCGTCACCAAGGAAGAAGCCATCCGTGCCGCCGGTGCCCTGCTGGCAAAGCGCGGCTATGTGGATGACACTTACGCCGATGCCATGGTCGAACGTGAAAAGCTCGTGAGCACCTATATGGGCATGGGCGTGGCGATTCCCCACGGCACCAGCCAGAAGAAGGGCACCGTTAAAAAGTCCGGCGTTGTTCTGCTGCAATATCCGCAGGGCGTGGACTTCGGTGATGAAAAAGCCTACCTCGTGTTCGGCATTGCCGGTGTCGGCAACGACCATCTCGACCTGCTGGGCAATGTCTGCGAGATCCTTGAAGACGAGGATGCGCTGGAACAGCTCAAGACCACTTCCGATATGAACTATGTGCTGGAGCACTTACAATAACGATTCCAAAAAGGAGAGATTTTTATGAAGAGCATCGATATCACCATTCAGGACAAAGAAGGTCTGCACGCCCGTCCCGCCGGTATCCTGAGCAAAGCTGCCAAAGGCTTTGAGAGCAAAGTCACTATGACTAAGAACGGCAAAGTCGCCGACATGAAGAAGATCTTTGCCGTAATGGGTCTGGCCGTGAAGTGCGGCGAGACCGTGACCATCGCCGCCGATGGCCCGGACGAGGATGCCGCCATCGAAGAATTGACCAAGCTGTGCAAGGACGCATGACTTCTCCCTCCGTCTATGACCATTCTGCATAAATACTGCTGACGCAAAACCGCTCCGGGCAGAACGCTCGGAGCGGTTTTACTGTCAGTATGCGTTTTTCATCACCGTGTTTTCCAGAAAGCTGAAAAACACATCGTATTCATTTGGGGTCAGCATTTTGGGAGAACTCATGATCACAAGATCATGCCCGTGGTTCCCCACATGATAGGGTGGATGAGTGTGAGAATAGGGGTTTTCCAAAACCCTCTTGACGAATTTCACATACAGTAGTATTTTTCTTGTAAATCCCACTGCTCTTGTGGATTGGTTTGAAACCATCCACAAGATGTGGTCGTGTTCATTTTGAACACAGCCACAGAAAGTGGTTGGTTATCACCGTGAGACCCACCACTTCCTTTCATTGCTGCGCAACCGCGGCATTTTGCTTTCCGAAGAAACAAAAAATCCGAACCCTTCTCCTATTGAGAAAAGGTTCGGATTTTCATTATTTGGTGCGATGGAAGGGACTCGAACCCCCGGCCTACTGATTCGTAGCGCACGCCGGGCGATTCCCTCAATTTTCGGAAGTTACGGTTTAACGTCATTTATTTGCGAAGCATCGCAGGTTTTAAGCTCCGAGTTTCTGCACCCTTTGTCCGATTTTGCAACGATTTGCACCCTTTGCACGTTTTGAAACCGTGCAAAAACCGTGCAGAAACCGTGCACTTACTCCCGGACAAACTAAAAAACACTTCATCCGACAACGACTTGACGGCATTGGTTCGAGCGACCGCACACCAAAAATCAAGTCTTGGAGGATACGACTATGATGAAATTGCTTTCCTGCCGCTTCAACATGGACACCAACCGGGTGGAAGCCCGGTTCGCAGATGGTACCATCGTTGCCATCGACTGCATCGCCGTCGAGGATGAGTACGGCAACACTCCGGCACAGCGGGCAGAACTGGACTGGCTGCTCTATAACAAGCCCTTGGAGTATGTCCAGATGGTGCTGAGAGGGGAGATGGAGCACTACTTGTTATTGGGGTGTAACCACGGCAGGCTGGAAGATTGAGCCGCAGAAAACGCGCGGCAAAATCGCTAATCGCGCGGTGCGCGTTTCTCAGCGTAAATTCAGCGCAAACCGTACCAAGTCAGCGTATTTTCAGCGTAAATCCCGGAAAGTCAGCGTAAATCTTACCACTAATGCTCGTTCATCTATGCAGAAAACATCGTGGACGAGCGTCTTGCGTTTTCTTTCAATTCGTGTAAATTTATTCGTCTTATGTTTATCGCTCAATACACGGTTTGAATCTACGGGCAGTTGATACTGATTCTGCCCGCAGCGTTATCCCCTTGGATAGCAAATTCATCCTACTATCTTTCTAAGCCCATCCGTCAACAAAAGTACTATTTCATTCCTTTAAATAAAAATTTCTCTTCTCAAAAAGACAAAAGCATTGATCTTTCTCGAAATGCGTAGTAAAATCATTTAAAACATCCATGCTCTTGTTAATATGCCCTAATTGCAGTATACTTGTAGAAAGACTCTTTTATATCATTTCGGTTGTGAGGTTTACAATTTTGATGGAATATGTACTTTATTGCGATGAATCTTCCGACAAAGGTTCCCTTTTTGTTGATTTTTTCGGCGGTTGCCTTGTTGACGGCAGATATATCGATGAGATTTCGGCAAATCTAAACTCCAAGAAGGAAGAATTAGGTCTCCTTAGAGAAATCAAGTGGACCAAAGTTACAGAACAGTACCTCGACAAGTACATAGCCATGATTGACCTGTTCTTCGAATACGTTCGTGAAGGAAAGATTCGCATTCGCATCATGTTCCGAAAAAAGGATGCTGCACCATCTTTATTGAACTGCGCTGATGATAAGTACTTCAAACTTTACTATCAATTTATTAAACACGCATTTGGATTAAAAGACATCCCAGCGGATACTCCTACTCGCGTTCGAATCTACTTGGATCAACTTCCTGATAAAAAGGAACGCTGCGATAATTTCAAAGAATTTCTTTTTCATATGCAAACACTTCCTCTTTTCGAAAACTCTGGCTTGATTATAAGAAAAGAGGACATTGCTGAGATTGATTCAGGCGAACACGTCATTCAACAATGCCTTGACATTGTGTTAGGTTCTATGTATTTTCGATTAAACAAGTTAAATAAGGTCACCTCTCCCGATACTCATCGTCGTGGCAAGCGAACAATAGCCAAAGAAAAGCTTTACAATCATATCAATCAGCAAATTCAGCAGATTCATCCAAATTTTAACATTGGAGTATCAACAGGGGCTCACGGCTATGACTTTCCTCATCTAAAGAGCCCCTATGAACATTGGCTTTTTAGAAGTCATGAGATGAAATCCGAATATACTTATTGACAACTCTCAGTACTTCATGTATAATTGAGTTGAAAGATAGTTATACTAGATTTGTAGTATCTATCATAAACTAGCTTAAAGTGCTCTGTCTCTTCCGAAGCCTTACGTTCCACGCAAGGTACTGATGTAGGAAAGATGGGGCACTTTTTATTGTCAATTATCAGCTCTAATCGCATCCATAATAAGATTGATCTCTTTACAACAACGACTTACAGACAAATGCATGATTTTGCTTTCTTAAATCCATTGAAAAAATATCCCTATCAACATCAACGTGAATTTGGCTTTCCAAACTCGCTCTTTTTTCCGATGATACGCCTCCATACATAAATAGATATTCTCGTGTTCGATCAACAAACCGTCTCCATCTAAACACCTGCCTCTTTTCGGCTTCATGTTTTAGCACAATAAGGTGTCTATCGGGATTTCCTTGAAGCCAATTCATTATGAGTTCCCACCATTTCTTATCAGTTTCTCCTATCGACATTCCATAAACACAGATTATCTTGCTCTGATTTATAACTCGTGTCGCATTATAATCATAATTCATACGAATTATCTGATTTTGTCTAGGTTTCACCAATTCATTCAAAATGGTAGAATCCTTAGAGAAAGCTTCATTTTCAATTTGAGAGCTATCATTTACCCCCATAATCAAATCCGGTTCTGTATACCCATGAACATGAACGATTTCTCCTATTTCTCCATTAATACGTTCTTTTACATTGGATGCTGCTTGCACAGTTTCCACACATTTATCCAAACACTGCGTGTAGTTGAATGTAATGAAATTGAAAGTTGTATTGTACTGCCCAATCAAATTTTCAATCGGCATTCTATCTGCTGGATGAATATGATAGTAGCTTGTAAGCGCCTTTTTCATTCCTCTTAAAATTTCTTCTTTTTTTGTTTCATCAAAGGATTCTTCCTCTGTTTTCAGATATTCGGAAAAGGCATCCACAAAATTTTCAAAAAGCTGGATATACTCCTCTTCGTCTTCGAGGTAAAAAGCATATTCTCCAAAAGCGCTTTCAAAGTCAGCCCATGTATCTGCATCTCTTAATATATCCGCCTTAAAATGCTTTATGATACCAGTATCAGACTCTTTTTCTTTGCAATATACATTGTAGAAATCCTTATACCCTGTATGCAATCCCACTCCTATGTCAAATCCATTTCCAATTAAAAAAGTAACATTCATTTTACCACCATCGTCTGATATTTTCAGACATCCATTCTTTCTTCAATTCTCCACTCAACCATTTCTCGAACCGTATTAATACACCCCTCCGTATCTTTCAACACTTCCTTCTCCCAGAAGTGGACAACGTACCAATCCTGCGCCCGCAGATCCTTATCATCCCGGATATCCCGTGCGATATTCTCTTCAATCTTTGCTATCCAGTATTCCCGGTTGCGCTTTAGCTTTGGCTTGCGTTCTTCCCAGTTCTGTCCATGCCAAAACTCACCATCCACGAAGATTGCGATATTATATTTTAGGATGGCGATATCGGGAGAGCCGGGGAGCCGCTTATCGTTCAGCCTATACCGAAACCCCAGATGCCATAGACGCTTTGCCAAAAGGACTTCCGCCTTGCCTTGCTTCAGGTGGACACGAGACATCCGTTTGGATGTTTCCGGGGTCGTATCATATGATTTTGGATGTTTCATTTGGTTTTATCACCGTATCTGAGGTGTCACATCCTCATAAACAATCCTATTATCGACGCAGATGTACCGTAAAAGCTTCAGCCGATTCCATTGTTTATTGCGGACCGGGTGACTTCCAAGCGTATAGTACCGTCGTACAACTTCTCGATAGTACTCGTCCAGATCATCCTCATAATCTGCTGCGATGATACAGGCTTCTATCATTTCGTAGTCACCGTACGCATATTCTGTACACACCCAATCAACGTATTTCAAGACTTGGTCTATCGTCGACTTCTCTGCCTTATCTTTCTTCAGTTCAATGGTCAAATATTGGCACGGGATCTTTGTCCCCTCCAAATATCTCGCAGCAAACACATCGATCTTGTCCATATAATTGATTGGCTTGAACGGAGATGCTACCACTTGATGGGACACATAATCCCATCTACCAAGATTCGGGATTCCCTCGTTACATAAGTCATAAACGACCGATACCTCTAGGGCCATTTCATGTTTCACCCTATCTGCTCTTACACAGTTGCGAAGCAAACTTTCTGGTTTGATCAAATATCGGTCCAACTCATGTGTGCCTATCAGGTCATGCATCTCTTCATTTCTTTCCCAAACACGCTGACCTGTTCGCATTTCTTGCTGATGCCGAAGCAATAATATCTCTTTCAGGGACTCGTTTTCTTCATCGCCCAATTTTATAAATGAGACATTCCAAAAGGCACGAAGCATCTTGAACGTGTTCGGTTTGTAGACCAGCACCTCATCAGTGTCGATGCCTTCTTCAAAAAAGTATGGTGCTGCCTTAAAAGTGCACAACCATCGGTACCAAACACTATCCTCACCAGAATCGACCAGCAGGTCATCCCTCACATCTTCGTAATCGACCGCTGCGCAAGTAGATGAGCCCGGAAAATTTGAGTACTTGCAATCCGGGCCAACTGCAACCAATTCTCCGATACCATAGATTTTACGCTCACTAAAAAAGTAAACATTGTCTCCCGGTTTCATGGACACATAATCCGCTAACGTCGCCTCAAACGGTCTTGAAGCCAAACTGTTCAACCTGGTCGCATAAACCCCTCGTTCTGCACAGATCTTTATTATCTCGGTATCCCCGCCGATAGCAAATACATATCCTGCCATTTTATACTTCCTTTATCTGCTCCGCAACATACGAATTGTTCAGCCAGAAGCACTGCTTCGTCATAGAACCACCCGTAGGCAGGGGAGCGGTATCTGTACTATCCCGCCCATGGGGACGAACGTGAGCCACACGGCTTTCCGATGCCTTGGGCAAGTTATTGCGATTCCGGCCGCTGGCATCTTTCCAGATGTGGACCCCCTCCCGCAGGGTATCGACCGTGCGCTGCCACACGCGATGTACCTCTTCCAGATCCTCTGCCGGGATATTCCAGAATTTCACCCTCTGGAAGTAGCACTCGCCGTCCTTCGACTTTTGGAAGATGATGAACAGGAATTTGGTCGGTGCAAGAAGGTCATAGAGTGCAGACTCTTCCCACGTTTCGTTCATCATCGCACAGAAATCCATCCTCGGGAAGGACACATTCTGTTCGATACTTCCATCTACCTCCACAGTGATGGCTTTCGGTTGGATACCTGCCTTTTGGAATTCCTCTGTGTTCGACAGATGCCCTTTCACGCCAAGCATCGCTGCCACTAAAAGCTCGTTGAGGTTCTTGGCATTCGTTTCTACGCCCAGCCGTGCCTTAAGTTCCGTCCTGCTCATTCCCACATAAGGCCGGACTTTTGCGCTGAACCAGTCCTCAAAGCTGGTCGTTCTTAACGCTGCCGGGTCTTTGATGATTTTCTCGCAGGGTTCGTCCCCGAAGATGTACCGCCGTAGGATCTGCGTCATGTAGCTGGACTTCAACGAGTACGCCCGCTTCATGGCCGGGATAGGGCTGAACGGCTGCGACCGGGTATCCTGCGAGTTGCGGCCTTTCGGACACGCTGCCAGATACATGGTATCACCCTCACTGATCAGGTGTGCCTGTCCTGCCTTGATCTTGTCCATCAGGATCTTCCAGTCATTGCGGATGACCTCCAGATCCTCGTCCGGGAACTGGAACAGCACTGCC